>Ga0208958_1000158_pt1 | contig 88479 bp, 95 predicted proteins | sample RifOxyB1_FD_184032 | JGI IMG/M metagenome (GOLD analysis project Ga0208958, IMG submission 184032) | Soil microbial communities from Rifle, Colorado - Rifle Oxygen_injection B1 (SPAdes) | ecosystem: Environmental > Terrestrial > Deep subsurface > Rock core/Sediment | place: Rifle, Colorado...
AGCGCCACCATGCTGGCGAACTTGGCCGATGCGGGTGCAATGCCGGTTGCGTGGATTCGCTGCATAAAAAAAGCCGGGCCCGTTCTTAACGGATGCCCGGCTTAGTGCCTTGTGGGATGCGACGAAACTAAAGCCTCATCCCCCGCGTGTTTACGGGAACGCGTCCCGCTATTTCTTCGCCTTGGCCAGCAGCTGCGCGATGGCGGGCTGACGCTTCAGCAGCGTTTCGTCGCCGGTGCAGATGCCCAGGATGGCTTCGTTCACGAAGCGATCGCCGTCGCCCTGGGAAATGGCCAGTTCACCCGGCCAGTACACGAACGGGCGAAAGCCGGTGTAACCCCCGAAGGAATTGCGCGAGTTGACCTCGCCGCAGACCACCCGCACCCCCGATAGGCCGGGGTTCACACTCAGGTTCCGGAACTTGGCGCTTTTCGGATCCTTCAGGCTGGCGCGGATGTCCCGCTGTGCCTGGTCCTGGAACCGGTCTTCTTCAGATACCGCACAGCCGGCCAGGGCCAGCGCAACGCACAACAGCACGGACTTCGTGCCCATGACTTCCTCCATCACGTGGCGCCCCCCGCCACTTGGATCGGGACGATAACCCACGTCTTGCAGATCTTGCAGCAGGCCTCGGCCGGCCCCTTGTCAGGGAAGCGCGTCACCCTGGCCAGCAGCATGCGATCGCCGGCGGCCCAGATCAGTTTTTTGCACGTCGGGCAGTGGATGTCGGCCGGGTGGACGGAACGCGCGGGGCGCAAGCTCAGCGTGGACATGCAATCACTCTCCAATGCGGGCGCGCACCTGCGCCCAGGTGGCGAACAGTTCGGATTCCTGCAGGCGGCCGTCGCGGAACAGCGCGCCCTTGTTTTTCCCCAGGATGGCGTCCTGCTGCTGCGCTGGCTGGCCACGCAGCCAGTCCGCCGGCGTCTGCTGGCCTGCGCGGTCTTCGTCCGTGATTTCGTCGTTGAACACGACGGTCAGGAAGCTCAGCGTTTCAGGGTGGGCGGGGTAGGGATGCTTGCCCTGCGGGTACACGCCTGGCCCCATGCCGTGCAGGTTGGCGCGCGCGTGCAGGTCGCAGACGTCGAAGCGCGGATGCAGGGGTGACAGATTGAACTTCACCGCGGCGACGTCTTCCTGTTCGAACACGCTGGACACGAAGGATTCGGTGAACGCCCGATTGATTTCCGTGCGCATCACGCGCAGCGCGTTGCGCAGCGGATTGCCTTCCCCAGCCATCAGCGCTTCGCGGGTGTGCCTGCTGATCACCTGGCCGGCCGCGTTTCGGATCGTCACCTTGACGTCCGCCGGTACCGCCTTGCCTTCGGCTATCAAGCGCTGCGCCGCCTGGCGTGCGGTGTCGCCGCGGATGATGGCGTTCTGGATCGTGCGGGTGATGGTGTCCTTCGTGGCCCTGTTGACCCGCCAGATCCGATCGGACAGCTGAAGGCCGTCGCTGCCGGTGTAGTCGAACAGCCACCGCAGCGTCCGTTCGACGTGGTTGGGCGCCAGCGGATCCGCCCGCAGCGGGCGGGTCAGATCCAGCACCCCGGCAAGGGCCTGGTCCAGTTCCCGGCCCCAGCGGCGGGCATGCTCGGCCAGCAGCTGGTCCAGGACCGGTTCGAAGGCGGCCAGGGCTTCGGGGGGCACGCTGCCGTCTTCCAGGGCTCGATCAGCCAGCCAGTCGGCCAGCTGGTCCGCCAGGCGCCCGTAAACGCCCTGGACGGCCGCTGCGGCGCCCTCGCGGCGCCTGATGGCCTCGACACGCGCCGCGGCTATGGCGCGCCGGATGCGCTCCCTGCGCTCGGCGGTGGTGGCCACGCTACCTGCCCTTCGGCGCGATGGCGACGTGATTGCAGACCGTGCCCCAGCGCGAATAGATCCAGACGTTCCAGGACAGCGGGTTGCGGTGCGGCAGATTCGGGTTCGTGGCCACTGCCTTCACCACGACGGGCTTCCACCAGGGAAGGCGACGCGGGCCATGCGCAGTGCCGAAGGCCGGCGCTGTGAAATCGGCGATGGCCAGGCGCAGCCTGCCCAGCTTGAAGCATCGTGTCTTCATGTGGCCTCAGTGATTGGTGATGGCGGTGGCGCTTTCGCCCTTGGGCGCGTTGTTCGGGGTGATCGACACGCGCGGACCCGCGCCGCTGCGCGCCACGATGGGCTGGCCGGTGGCGGGGTCGATTTCGTCCACGTCCTCGGGGTACGGATCCAGTTCGGCACGCTCGCGCTTCAGGGCCTCGCGTTCCGTTGCAGCATTCAGGCCGGCCGTTTCGAAGACGGTTTCCTGGCTGGCGCCTAGGGCCTGGACCTTCAGCGCGTGGTCGGCGCGCTGGTTCGGCGTGTCGGTCAGCCGCTCTTCGAAGCCCACGTTGAAGTCGTAGCCGTCAGGGTTGATGCCCTTCAGCAGCAGCTGCAGGCGGAAGCCTTCCAGGTAGACGCTGGCGGCCACGGTCTGGATCGCAGCCAGTTCTTCGTACCAGTCCTTTTTCAGGTCTTCCAGCACGTCGCGGCTCAGGTCGCCGATGTAGCCAAACAGGCCTTTTGGCATGGGCGTGCCGGCGGCGAACGTGTCCAGCAGGTGGACCACGTCGGCGATCTGATCCAGCTGGGCATCGCCCTGCACCGGATTCACCGCGCCCTTCTTGTTGCTGTAGTAGTCGCGCACCGAACCGCTGGCCTGGTCGGCTTCCACGCCAGCGCGGTACGCGCTGACCTCTTCCGACGTGGCGCCTTCCAGGATGTGCGACATGCGCATGGGCGCGCGCATGTGCCGGCGAATCACCAGGTCTTCTTCGGTCAGGTCCAGCTTGCGCCACACGGTGCGCGTGGCGTCCAGGTACGGGCGCCCCATCGAACCCCAATCGTCGAAGTTGCTGGGATCCAGCCGGCCCAGGGTCATCTGCCACAGCGCGAACTGCGCGATGGATCGGCCCTGCTCGACATCGATCTGATCGTAGGCGTGCGCCGTGTCGTTGAAGATTCCGTTGTCGCCGACGTTCGGGATGATCGTTTCGGACGGCATGCGAATCGCCGCGGCGACGCGCTCAGTGGGATCCAGCACCCACTGCATGGCCAGATTGCCTTCCATCAGGATGGCGCGCAGGTCGCTCTGCAGCTTCTGCGGGTTGTTGATCTTCGTGCGGGTGACGAACTCGCGCCACTCGCGTTCCAGCCGGGGCTGGCCGGTGGCGATCAGCCGCACGCCGCCCTTCGCCGCCGTGCGGGCGCTGCGGCTGTGGATCTTCTTCACCCGCCCGTCCATTTCGTCCATCCGGCGGATGTCGCGCACGGTCTGCAGATGCTTGGGGTCCACCCACCACCGGGCCCGCAGGCGTTGGACGTCGTCCCAGCTGCGGCGCGAGCCGGTCTCGCTGCTGCCGCGCGTGGTCTCGCCAGGGGCGCGGGGGGTGCCGGTGCGGTCGGTACGCGGCAGGAAGGGCAGGCGGTCGCGCAGGGATTGGAAGAAACGCATCACGGGCTCCTATAGCGCGCCCGCGGGCAGCAGCTGCGCGCGGTCTCGCTGACTGGTCAGGATTACGGTGGGCTGGTGCGCAGTGCTACGGGCGGCGAGCGACCACACCGCGGCGCACGCGGCATCGAAGTAGTCATCGCCCTTCTTCGGGTCGGCCATGACATAGCTGGGATAGGCCGCCTTGCTGGCCTTGCTCTTCACGTTCCCCAGCTGGCGGATGAAGGTGCGCAGTTCCGCCAGCTGTGGATCTCGCATGTCCTGGTCATCGAAGTACGGGACGATGGCGTGGCCGTTGTGGAACACGCCGCGCAACGCCATGGCCATCTGATGCTTCACCATGCCTTCGAATCGGATCGGGCTGAACGCCCATTCCGGCCAGGTGCTGGCTGTGCTTTCCCCGTCACCGATCGCGCGCCGATCGATGTCGGTAAGGCGTTCGCGGAACAGGTCATCGTTCAGCGGCGCGATCATGCCCACGCCGTAGGCGTCGCCCAGGGCCGTGTCGGGGCGGAAGTACTTCCACAATTCCAGCAGGTCGGCGCGCACCACGCTTTCGTCGGTACCGGCGGGCCAGGCACGCACGAAGGGGAAGAAGATCCAGTTGCCGATCATCTCGGCCACCACCAGGCAGTGGCGCGACGCTGATGGGTTCTCGCCGTGGCCACCGGCGTCGTATCCGAACCCGATCAGGCCGCGGCGCTTGTAGCGCGTGCCAGGCAGCGGGCCGGCCAGTTCGAAGCCGGCACGCAGGCCGATTTGAATGGCCTCGCGCAGCTTGCGTTCGTGGATGTGGTTCTTGCTGCTGACATTGACGCACAGCAGCTGCCGGATGTATTCGTCCGCGTCCAGTTCTTCGCGCATCTGCGCCATGAACGCGGCATTCAAGATGCCCAGCTCGATGCCCAGGTTCACGTCGATGGTGGTCAGGGCCTGGTATTGGCCGCCGGCGATCATCTCGCTGAGCGTGTCGGCGCCCTTGAACACGCCGGTAACGCGGATCTCTGGCCGGTTCTCCGAAGATTCGGATGCGCCCAGGCGACGGGTAGAACCCATCATCAGCAGGAAGCGGCTGTAGAGCCGATCCCGCGGCATGTCGTCCACTTCCTCCAGGCTGGCGGCGGTCATGTCGCCGCCGTCGACGTTGGCCATGATGCCGTAGGCCTTCGCGCGGCTGCGGTTGGCGAACTGGTAGTAGGTGTCCGCCAGCAGCGGGCGGTTGCCGCGCTGGCCGATGAAGGCCGTCAGGATCGGACTGCGCCTGATCGCTTCCAGGTGATAGTTCAGGTTCACGATCGCCTGCGCTTCGCGCGGGCCCACGATGCCTAGTTCCTGGTCTGGGGTCGTCGCGTTGCGCTTCAGGCCGTAAAGCTCCTTGATCGCGGTCTTGCCGGTGCGCCGGCAGCTGAAGTCGATCGTGTTCGGGTGCCGGTCCATCTCGATGCACTTCAGCACCTGCACCGGGTCCAGCGTCACGTTGTGGATGTGCTTGTGCCACAGGGCATGGTCATGCGCGTACCGCATGATTTCCGCCTCCGCCACGCTGCGCAGTCCATCGCGCTGGGCCCGGGAAATGCGTTCAGCCATCCTCGGCTTCTCCGCGCTGGTGTTCGATCAGCACCGGGTCGCGCTTCGTCGCCTCGCGGCTGCGCTGGATCATTGGGCCCAGCGCTTCCAGCGCCTTCGTCTGGCGCTCCTGGAAGGCCAGCAATGAACCCTCTGTGGCTTCGGACTGCGCCAGGTGGCCACGCATCACGTCCGCGTCGTCCTGGACCTTCGGCGTCATGCCCTGGCTGTTCAAGTCCAGGCCCAGCGACACCACCAGTTCCTTGATGATCTTGATCGCCGGGTGGATCTCGATCTTGAACAGCTGGACCAGCTGGCCAGACTCCGGGTCGTTGTACTTAGCCAGGTGGAACACGCCTTCGCGGTCGTAATACCACTCCGGCGTGCGCAGTTCGGCGCCGCGGCCGATCACCGACAGGATCAGGTCATTGATGATCGCGGTCAGGTTGGCGTGCAAGTCCGCGCGCATCTCGCCCAGCAGCTTGGGGTCGCCGGTTTCGAAGGCAATGTGGTGGCGCAGGAACAGTTCGGTCTTCTTCGTGCATGCCTGGCCTGTGGTGCAGCCACTGAACAGCAGTTCGCAGGACTCGCACTGCGCGTAACCGCCGGGACGTGCAGGCCAGTAGGTCGCGGTGCGGGCGTTCAATCCGTGCTTCAGCGCGTTGAAGCGCGTGCGCTGCGCCTCTTCAGGCGTGGGATGACCGTGCAGGTTCGCGGCGCTGGCTGCCTTGCCGGCCGCCGTCGTCGGGCCGGTGGCACTGGCCCACATTTTCAGCAGATGGCGCGCCTGCTTGGCCTGCGTGGCTTCATCCCCGCACTGGCGGCACCGCGCGTAGTAGCGCCAGGGATGCCAGGCATCCTCGGGCGCGTCTTCGATGCGGTCCGGGTTCTTGTCAAACCGGTGATCGCAGGTAAGGCAGTGAAAATTGACTTCGTCTAGCTGGTCGCGGACTTTTCCCATCCTGCGATTGGAAACCCCGCAACGCGGCGGGGCTACGGGCAGCTACTCGATGCGCACGCGGCGCCGCGATCGCGGTCGCGGGTGGCGCGTATCCTGTCCGGTACCGCTGACGGGATTCACGAAGGGCGGCTGCGATTGCCCAATGCGTTCGCGGATCTCCGCTTCCCACTGGCGTGCCCACCTGGCCATGTAGTGGCGGCATGCGGCCTCATCCGCCAGAAATTCATAGCGCGGCGGCCTCCGCGGCGAAATGCACAGGCGCCAGGGAGCGCCGGGGTCACTGTTGGCGGGGCAGGCATTCGCCAGCAGTTCGCTGCCCAGGTAGAGCCCGGGCCCGTCCAGGTAGTCGCGGAATTCGAAGCCGGTGGGTAGATCGTCCACGCGACCATGCTAGCGCGAGCGTAGGCGCTGTTCAGTGCGCGCGGTCGCGCTCGGCGGGACGATTCCAGGTCCAGATCCACTTGCGCCGGCCGCGCCGGCCAGTCCTGGTATCCGTTCCACTGCTGCTGAATCCTGCCCGGGTCCACCCGTCGAAGCGGTACAGGTTGCCGCTATGCATGTCCGCGTCCTGGTAGCTGACGGCGTACTGGACGCCTAGCCCAGGGAATACAGCTTCGCGCCACAGCCTAAGCACCACACGGCACGCCCACCTTTGTCCTGCACAGATTCGGGACAGTTCGACACCGTTGGAACGGTCGATGTGCGACAGGCCCCCGCCTACGTGCTCGCGGATAAGTGATGACGTGGTGGCGATCGCTATCGGCTCGCCATGGACGAACAGTGCATGACAATGCTGCGCCTGGCTGTTCCCGCGCTCCAGCGGTCCCATCTTGTGCTGCCATTCGACCAGCAGGCGGTTGGCATCCTGCAGGTCGATCTTGTCGAACGTAGCGAGCGGGAACAGCACGGCGTCAAGCCTCAGCGTAGGCTGCCGCGCGGCGACGCACCCACCGCTTCACGGATATGCGGCCTCGGCTTGGGACCTTCCAGCTGCTGGCGTTGCGCGCCGTCCTGCTTGTCCAGCGTGTCGCCCTGGCTGGCCAGCGGCACGAAGCCGGTGGGCGTCATCACGCGGGTGCCCACGGCGCGTAGCATGTCCACTTCTACCTTGGCGCTGTTGATGATGGTCTGGCCCAGCTCGCTGATTGCCTTGGCCTTCTCCACGGTCATGCTGGGGTCGCCGCTGCGCAGCGCTTGGATGGTCAGCTTCAGATCCTCGCGCAGGTCGTTAACGTCGTAGCTCATTTCGATTGCTCCTTTACGGTTCGGTTGATGGCACGGGTCAAAATCGCGCGTGCCTGGATGGCGCGGGCGATGTCTTTCGGATAGTTGTGCAGCGTGTTGCGGCGCATGTTCTCGGCCAGCGTCACCACTTCCAGCTTGTCGGCGGTGATCTGCGCCACGTCGAGCGTCTTCATGCCCGGTTTGAAGATGCAGATATGCCCTTCAGGGATGGGGCCGTGGGCGGCTTCCCACACCAGTACGTGCACCGGCCGCCAACGCATCACGGGAAACACGCTGGGGTCATCGGTGATCTTGCGCACTACCACCTTGCGTTTCGTGTCGTACTTCTCCGTGCCGATCGGCACGTAGTTGCGCGCCAGGTGTGCGGGCCGGCCCTTCTTGAACTGCGTTTCTGCCATGCGGCCCACCGCCCAGCCCGGGCGACGCTTTCCCTTGTTGGCCGGCACGCTGCCAGGCTTGATTCGGTTGGCGACGGTGTTGGGGTGTTCCGTGCCGTTCCACAGGTGCGCTAGCGGGTGCTTCGTGTAATCGGGCGACTTCTGCAGTCGCAGCGCGTGCGCACGGTTGTAGACCTGGAACTTCGTGCGGCCCAGCACGTAGGCGACCAGGAAGGCAGGGAAGTGGGGGAAGTTGAGGCGCAGCGTTTCGTCTTCGTCGGCGGTCCAGCGCCTGCGCGGCGCCAGGATCCCTTTCGATGCGGTCATGTCGATTGCCTCCGGCGTTTCCTGGACGTCTTCTTGCGTTCGCGCCGGTCGTGCTGGATGGCGCGGGTCAGTTGCGGGCTGTAGCTGGTCAGGTGCCAGCGGCCGCAGTGGTCGCACTGATAGATGCTGTTGGGCGACGCGGCGGCGCCGCGTGCGGTCTTCTGCATCTTTCCGACAGCCTTCGCGGCGGCCTGGTGGCGCTTGTAGATGCGCTTGCCGGTGACCGCGCAGATCGGGTGCTGCCCGCCGCCGTCAGCCATCATTCGCCGCCGGCAGGACCACGCCCTGGTTGCCCAGCGTCTGGTCGGTTTCTTCGCTGATCGACACGTAAACGCCAAGCTCCTGCAGGCGGACCATGTCCAGCGCGTACAGGTGGCCCGTGCGTCGCCCGTGAATGATCTTGTCCAGGCCGGACTTCACCACCAGGTCCGCTTTCTCCAGCTGGCTGGCGAAGACGCGGGCGGTTTTCACCGTCAGGCTGTTCCAGATATCGCGCAGGCGCATCGATGTCTGGATGTGGGACATGACGTCCTTGGGGCGCACCAGCAGCGCCGCCTTGCCGTCGACCGCGTCCACCTTCCACGGGAACTTGAATTCGCGGTTCTCGATTTCGCTGGCCAGCACTTCCAGGATCTGCACGAAGGGGTCGCGCTCGGCTTCGGTCTCCTTGATGTGCGCGTTCATTTCGGCGCGCAGGTCCTGCGGGAAGTTGCCGGTGCTGCGTGAGATACCGGCGAACTCGCACAGCAGGGCCCAGGCGGTCAGCACGGCGGCGTAGTTCGTCAGCATGCGCTTGGCGCCGGTGTCGCTGGGCGCAGCCCGGAATGCCTGCATCAGCCAGGTGCGAGATTCGTCCAGCACCTCCGCTACGCGCTCGCGGCGCAGGGTGGCCAGGAAGTCCAGCCATTGGCGCATGGGGAAGCGCGGCAGGGAGTCGGGCGGCAGCTTGCCCATGTTCACTGCGTGAAGGCTGCAGCGCACCACCTTGCCGGTCAGGGCGCGCACGGGCACGTCCTCGCCGGCCAGCAGCACCGGTGCGCACAGCAGGTATTCGGTCATGTCCGAACCGCGGCGCGTGACCGAATGCTGGTAGCTCTCCTGCAGGATGGCCACCGCCTTGTCGATGATGTCCTGCTTGCGTGCGGACAGTTCTTCCCAGCCCACCAGGTGGCTGGTGCCGCTGATACTGGTGATCAGGCGGAATTCGGTCTGCAGCGACTGGCCCGAAAACATCGTGAAGGACAGCGTGCGTTCCAGGCGCTTGATCTGCGTGGACTTGCCGCTGCCCTTGTCGGCCTGCATCACCATGTGTGGCCAGAAGTCGGTGAAGGCCTTCAGGTGGCCGCCCAGCGCCCACACCAGCGCCTGCGTCATGGCGTTTTTGCCGTAGGTGTCCTGGTAGGCGGTGATGATCTTGGCGGCATCCTCGCGGCGGCCGCTGTTGAACGTCAGCAGGTGATAGGGGCACTGCTTGTCCGGTTCGGTGAAATAGCAATCCGGGCCTTCGTTCACGATCGGCTTTCCATCGCGCCAGGCCAGGCCCACGAAGTTGATCGCGTCGCGTGCGCCGCAGTCGGCGGTGCGCTCCAGGATGTTCAGCAGACGGCTGAACTTCTGCTGGTGGTAGATCGGGCCCAGCTTCTTCCACTGGTCGACGTTGTGCAGGCGTTCGTCTTCCAGCACGCGACGCTGCAGGCGCTGACCGTGGCGCGCGGTCTGCACGCTGACAGCGAACACCGTCGCCGGCATCGCGTCGACTTCGCCGGTCATCGTGCTGGTAGCGCTGGCGATGGTGACGCGGGACAGCGAGGCCACGCGGAAGCCAGCGACGTCGCTGAACTTCATCTTGTCCTGGCCGCCGTCCGGATCCTCTTCCACCTTGTCCACGTAGGTGGTGAAGTCAGGTTTGCAGCGATAGCGCCAATAGATGGAAAAGTCATGCGGGGGCAGGAACACGCGCGACTTGCCGCCCGGGCCATCCTTGCCAGGCAGGCCGGCGATGGCCCAGGGCTCGATGACCTGCAGACGTTCCTTCAGCGTCTCGATGCCGAACTTGCTGGCGATGTCGGCCACGTCGTTGCATTCATCGCCGTACCACGTCGACGTGTCGACCATCTGCACCGCGACGTTCAGGGCCACCAGTGCTTCGTATGCCGCCCATGCGGCCATGTCGCCCGGACGCTCGCCCTTGTCGTTGGGCTTGTCAGCATCGAAGGCGAGGATCACGCGCTTGCCGATCAGCAGGCGCCAGTCGATGTTCGGCACGTTGCCGGTACCCCGCACGGCCAGCGCGGCGGTGAATGGCATCTTGCAGGCCTCGACGCACAGTGCATTGATCGCGCTTTCGACCACGTACACCGTGCGCGCCGACGACAGGTTGCCGCGGCTCATCACCCACGGATAGCCGGCCTTTTCGCCATGGGTCTGCGTCTTGACGTCACCGTTCAGCGCCGGATCGATGAACCGCTTATCCACGGCCATCGGCAGGTTCGTGGCTAGGTCCCGGCAGATGAAGGCGACGGCGGGACCGCCATGGCCGACCGTGTTGGGTTCCTGCCTGGTGCTGGTCCAGGTACTGAAGCCCAGCGCCTTCAGTCGGATGGCCTGGCGCACGGTCTCTTCCGGCACGCCGCGGCCGGCCAGGTACTCCACAGCCGGATCCGGTGCCTTCAGCACTTCGTCCGCCATCCATTCCATCTGACTGCGCTCGCGCGGCGCTTGCTGCTCGCGCTCGGGTTCGAAGGGCATGCCGTAGTCGTCGCCCAGCATCTTCACCGCCTCGACCGGGGTGCTGGCTGCGTTGATGTACTGCAGGAATGCGATCGCATCGCCCGACGCGCCGGTGTCCGTGGCTGATGCGCTGAAATCCTTGAATAGCCACTTTCCGCTATTGTTCTGATAGATCGACAGCGACGGGTTTTTGTCTGCGTGGTGCGGCGCGCACCAGTTGCCCTTCGATCCGCCTGGGCGTTTCAGTCCGTGGCGCGTGGCCACGTCTTCCAGGTTGATGACCTGGTTCAAGCGGTCGATATGCCGCTTCAGTTGATCTTTGAATTCCATGCTGTTCCCCGAAGTGAAGCCGTCCACCGGCGGCTGTGCCGGTGGAGAAAACCGCCCCCTGGCGGCGTCGGGTTACGCGCTACAACAGCTTTTCAGGCAGCGTGCGGGGCGTGAACCGCTTGCGGCGTCGGCGCGTCAGTCGCATACCCAGCGCCCCGCATTGATGCCGTGGTCGCGCAGGAAGGCCACAGCGCGGCCCAGCGAGTCGGCGGGGAGATAGACGTGGTTGCCATCCAGCAGCAGGCTGCGATCGCTGAACTTGATCTTGTCGGGCTGGCAAGCGAACGCCGTCAGGTCGACCGGCTTCGTGGTGTCGTCGGGCGCGTGGGCGGTACCGACCACCACGACGGTGCCGGCAAAGAAGATGCGCGCCACGATGGCCGGCGCATTGGTGCGCACGGTGATGATGCTGTCAGTTGTCATGCGATATACGTCCTAGAAGGGTAGGTCTGCGGCGCTGTCGTCGTGTTCGACGTAGGGGTGAACCTTCCAATCGCCGATCGGCTCGGTCGGCGTCCCGTTCCAGTTGTTCCAGGCTTGAAGTGCTTCCAGTTCTGAAGCCCTGCTAGGTCCGTAGTGACCACACGGACACGCGACCACCGACATTTCGTCATCGTCCCCGTCCGGCATAGCCGTTGCTTCACAGCCCCCGCAGTGGGGGCAGGCGGCGCAGGTGTAGCTTCGGGAACGGCTGTCTTCCCCTTTGGCGTTGCCGTATTCCCACACCTCGGTGGCGTTGGTCCTAACGCAACTGCTGCAGAGATCAGCGGCGACCCACCAGCAGCGACCCGGGCAGGCTCGGTTCTGCGTGCACCCACACACGCGGCAACGGCGCGCGCTCATGCGCCCTCCTGGAACACTTCGATTTCGTCCAAGTCGATTTCGTCCAGTCCTTCGACATCGATCAGCTTGAAAGTGTTCGGCGGGAAGCCTTCGGCCTCATCAAACTGTCGCTGTAGGCCGGAAAGGGTCAGGCGGTCGCCGTATTCCACAGCTATGCCGATAAACTCCGCTGCGACCATCAAGAGCGCCGCGCGCTTCACGTCTCCGTCTGCGGTCGCCAGGCGTTCGTCGGCGCCGCTCCAGAAGCTGTTCACGTGCTGCGCGATCTCTTCTGTGAAATTCGTGTCGTCCACCTCAACGGCGACGCGGACCGGGTAGGTGAATCGGTGCCCATCCTTGAAGATCCAGCGGCTCATTGCGCACCGCCTTGCATCTCCACCGGCACCGGCGCTTCAGTGCTGACGCGGCTGGGCGTCAGCGGACCGCCGAAGGTGATCAGCGACACGTACACCTTGCCGGTGAATAGCACGCGCAAGACTTCGCGCCAGGTCATTTGCCAGCAAGCGGTGACCTCCATCCCATCGGGCGTCCGATAGGCCGGAAGCGGCAGATATTCCGGCTGGTCCTTCGCATAGACCACATTCTGCTGCGGGAACTCGACCGGCCTCATTCGAACACCTGCGCGATCTGCGCGGGCGTCGGGTCGACCAGTTCCACGGTGGCCGCCAGCAGCAGCATGGCGGTGTAGCCGTCGCCGGCCACGTCGGCCTGCTTGGCGATTTCGTGTCCGGTAGCCAGCAGGGACATGCCGGTTTTGTCGGACACGCGCGTGATGATGCCGCCCAAGTCGGCCATCTTCGCGGCGTAGGTGTCGCGCAGGTGCGCGCGCACGGTGCGGCGGGTCTGCGCCATGTCTGCGGAAATTTCCAGGGCTTGTTCCATGGTCAGGCGTCCCCGTCGTGGTGGCGGATGTTTTGCACCGTCGAGGCGTGCGGTTCGCCGGGTTTGAACATCCGGCAGGCGGGCGAACCCGCTAGCACGTCGGTGGCGCGGCTGTCGGACCAGGCGCGGGTCATAAGGGCGCACTTATAGAACCGGCGATCGCGGCCCTTGCTGCGCACCGTGCGCACGCGGCAGTGGTCGCAGGTGCTGCAGGTTTCGCCGGCCGGGCCGCTGCCTGGGGGGGCGGCGTGGCCAGCGGGTGCCGGGAACGCGCTGTGCGCGCTCTGGCGGCGCGCCGGCTCTGCGGCGCCGAACAGGGTGGACTGCATGGGGCGGCTACTCTCCGTGCGCATTTCCGGCCTCCTGGGGCTCGGGACGTGGGATGTGGATCAGGGCGTAGGACTCGCCCAGGCGAATGGCGTGGACCAGGTCCTGGTCGCCGCCCAGGCAGACACGCACCGGGGCCTTGTCGGGCGCGTGGTAGGCCTCGGCCATCAGCACGGCGGCGGTGACCGGCGGCGCGGCGCCCATGGCGATGTGATCGGCGCAACTGCGCAGGTAGGTGGCCAGGCGTGCATAGCCCTGCACTTCGAAGAAGCGGCCCAGGGCGATCAGCCCGCGGGGATCCGCCGGTAGGTGCGGCGCCAGGTGGGCCGGCATGGGCACGTCGACGGTGACGATGGGGCCGGCCATCAGCGGAACCCCGCGCGGGCCTGTTCGAAGGCCTGGTTGACCTGGTGGAAGCGCTCGGCGTCGCCAGTCAGCCGGTCGGGGTGGAACGTGCTGCGAAGGCGGCGGTGTGCGTCCTGGATCGTGGCCAGGTCGGCGTCGGCGGGGACGCCCAGCACGTCGGTCCAGTGGGCCGTAGCGTGCGCGCCAGGCGCGGGCAGGGCCACGAAGCCGGCGAAGGCCTGGCGGATATCACCGACGCCCCAGCGCTCCATGGCGCGCAGGGCGCCGATATGCGCCGCGATCGCGGCCAGGTTGTCGGGCATGCGGTCCCAGCGGTCGCACGGCATGCAGTGCGGCACGCCGTCCAGTTCGAAGTACACCGCCACGCCTGGATCCGTGGGCAAGCCGCGGCCGCTGTACGGCAGGCCGTCGCGGCGCAGCTGCATGTCGCTGCTGATCACCACCAGCTTCGGATCGATGCGCCAGGGTTTGCCCGCACGGGTGAACGCGCTGATTTCAGCCATCAGGCGCGCGGTGGCGTTGCTGATGGTGACCTGGCGCAGGGATGACCAGTTCGTGCCGGGCTCGCGCTTGCCGAACTTCGCGCGCTTGCGTTCCGTGGGTGGGGTGCGCATGACGTGGGCCGGCCACGTCAGGGGGTAGGCATCGGAAGGAATGGTGGCCATGTCAGCCGTCCCCCCGCACGATGCGTTCGGCTTGCACCAGGTGCTTGGAATCCGAACCGATGCGCACCAGCGCTTCCAGGATCGTGTAGCCCATGTCCTGCAGCCAGTCGGCGCGGTTCAGCACTACGGCGGCGATCAGGCTTTCGCCCGTGCTGAGCGGGCCAGTGCCATCGTTCTGGCGCGCAAAACGCGCGCAGGTCACGACATCGTCCAGGGTCATGACTGCACCTCATGCGCGGGGATGTCGGGCATGTCGGCCTTCCACAACGCCAGCAGATCTTCCAACTGCTGGATGGCGTCTTCGCGCTTGACGGTGTTGATCCAGCTGGCACGGCCAGGGGTGAACACAATCAACATGAAGGCGAAGCGCGTGCCGGTGACGGACTGGATGTCCTTGTCTAGGCGGCGCGCCAGGTTCTGCATTTCCTTGCTGACCGCGATCGTCTGCGGCGTCATACGTTCGTGGCTCATAGCGTCCTCGGGGTGGCGTTCTTGCGGGCGGCCAGGACCAGCTCCGGCGGGAAGCACGGCACAGCGCCGGCAGCCATCAGGGCTTTCACCTGGGGGTGTTCAAAGAAGGCGACGCGGTCGGGGTGGTTGGCTTTGATTTCGCGCCACACCGCGTTTTTGTCGGCTTGGCTGAGCGCGGATGCCGGCACCTGGCGGTCGACGGTTTCCAGGAATCGGCGATCGCCGTCGTCCAGTTCGCGCGCCGGCTGCGGGCGCGCCATCGGGGCGGTCAGGCAGCGGTTGCTAGAAGGGACGGCCACGGCGTTCGGCCCTCCGAAGCACGTACAACACAGTCAGCGGCCAGATCACCAGGGCGGCGTACTCCTGCCACGTGTCCCAGCGTTTCATCACGGCGCGGTAGCGGCCGTTGGCATCCATCGCCATCAGGACGAAGGACCCGATGCTGGCGTAAAGCACCACCAGGATGATGGCGATGGCGACAAGGGCGACGGTGTTCAGCTGTTGGATCATCGGCAGGCTTCCTCGGCGGCGCGTTCGATGTCTTCGCGCGTGGGCAGGGTGTAGACGGTGGTGCTGGCGCGGCTCGCGTGGCCAAGCAGGACCTGGACAACGGCTTGCGGGTCGCGGGCTTCGGTGCTGGCGATGACGCGCTGGGCATAGGTGTGGCGCAGCCAGTGCGGGCTGACGTCCACCTGCAGGCCGGCGGACTGGCGCCACGCCTGCAGGCGGTGCTGGAAGGACCGTTCGGACATGGCCTTGCCCAGCCGGCTGCAGATCAGGGGTGCGTCGTCGTCGTCCGGGCAGCGCATCGCACGGCGCACGCTCAGTAGGTCGCGCAGTGCCTGTTCGGCGCCGGAATTCAGCGGGGTGTCGTAGCCGCGGCCACCCTTGGCGTGATCGTCTCCGGCATGAATGCGGCGCGTGCGTAGCGCGGTGCGCGCATCCCCGACTGTCAGACCGCGCAGGCTGCCCAGGCGCAGGCCACAGTGGCGGATCAGGCGGATCCAGGCGTGATCGCGCTTCGCATACATGCCAGCGTGCCGGCCGATATGCGCCAGCAGGCGCTTTTCCTCGGAACGCGTCAGGTAGCGTTCGAAGACCGCACGCGGCGCGGCGGCGGTCAGGAAGGTGTTCACGATAGTTACCCCCGGATGGACGAAGCGGCGGATGGCATCGCCGTGATGAAGTGGCTGGCGCGTTCGAACAGTCCGCAGCGCAGGCCGAAGGCGATCAGCGCGATCAGGACGCAAAGCGCCATCACGCGGTTCTCCTGCTGCAACTGCTCGCGGCTGATGGGCAGCGGCTTGTATTCCTCCACCGCGTGTTCGCCCGCGGTGTGGTGGACCTCATCGGGGTCCAGGACGCGGGATCCATCGCCGAAGTACTGACCCACGTGCAGATCGCCGTTGTCGTCACGGAAGCCGTGCACCGGCGTGTCGGGGTTGGCGACCAGGAAGATGGTCAACGTGCTGATGGGCTGGATCTGTTCGCTCACGGCGTACCTGCCTTTGCCTGGGCGGCTTTGTTGGCCAGGCGTTGCAGCAGTTCTTCGCGGAACAGCAGCGCCAACTTCGTGCCCGCGCCTTTCACTCGGAAGTCGACATCCAGCGGCGCGGTTTCGGTGGCGTGGGTGAAGCCTTTTTTCAGCAGGTTGGCCGGGGCGGCATGGCGGACTGTGCGGCTCATTGGGCGAGCGCCTCCAGACGTGACATCAATTCCAATCCGGCACGCACTTCTTTGTCGAAGCACGCGCGCACCTGGGCGATTTCTTCTGCGGTCACCCGGCCATCGCGCAACGCTTCGCGGATCGCTGCCGCTTTCTCGCCGGTCATTTCGTGCGCCGCGGCGTAGGCGTCCAGAATTTCGACGTCACCGGCGTCCGCATGAAGGGGAAGGCGGTAGCTGCAGTGACCGGTCAGCTGATTGACCGCGTGCAGGATCCGGAAATCGTCGGTGGTCAGCATGATGGCCACGGCTTCGGCCATCCCCAACTTGTGGTCGGGCATGGTCGGATTGGCCTTGTTGCTGAGCGTGCCTGCTGGCATGCCAATGCGTGGCGCCAGGGCGACGGCACCGCGCTTGCGTGCGCGGGCGTCGCTGAATTCGTGCACGGTCGCGTAGACAGCAACGTCTAGCGGGCCGAACAACTCATCTTCGGTTGTCATGTGAACCCTCAGCCACTTTTCACTGTTGAAAAGCGAGGGGCTCGGGGAGCATGACCCGCGGCATGGTTACAATCACCGCGAGGGACAATGGTCGACAAGCCGAGCCCTCACCGGTCCGGGCGGGACGGCAATCCCGCCCGGACCAACTCCCACCATTCACGCGGCAACGCTCGCGGCGGGCACTTAAAAGCGTGCAGTCCGAAGTTTTCCGAACGGGGCAGGGGGCGCCTGATCGGAAAGGCCGCTGCACCGGCCTGGTGGCGGATACCTGGGGGGCAGGTACCCGCCGCGGCGCGCATCGGGGGAGGGGATGCGCGCGAACCTCTTTACTGCTTAGGGCTGCGCGGCTTCATAGCCGCGTTCCATCAACAGCACCGCCTGCTTGGAAAAACTGCGCCCTTCCTTTTCGGCCATTCGTTCGACTTTCCGAAGAAGGCGGGCGGGGACGAGAATCGACGCTTTTGCCGTCGGTTCTTTGACGCTCTTGGGTTTGCGCTGTGGCACACTGCGACCGTTTGTCATGTCTGAAAAGTTCCGATTAGTTCGGATATTTGCGTAACAGGGACGGAAATTACTCGCATATCCGAACCGTGTCAACCATTTTTATTCGGATATTTGCGTATGAACCCACCATCCGCAGCGGAGGCCTTTCCCACACGGCTGAAACTGTTACTAGGCCCGCGCCGGATGACACCCTGGGCGACGGCTTTAAAGATCCCGTCCGGGACCATGACCCGCATGTTTCGGGAGGGGATCCCGCCTACCTACGAAACCCTGTCAAAGATGATGCGCACCGAAAACGTCAGCCTGTCCTGGCTGCTGGGTGCGAACTGTCCTGCGTACCTCTACACCGCCACCACCAGCGATGCGGCTACGGCCGAAGAAGTCGAGATCCGCGTTACGGATGAACGTGGCTGGCGCATCCACGTCCTTTCGGATGGTGATGCGTGCGCCGTCGTGCTGACACAGCCCGCGTGCTTTATCGACAAGGCGGCGCGCATCGATTACTTCGCCGTGGAAGTGATTTGCGGTCCGGTAGGCGAGCGAACGGCGGCGGTTCTGGCCATCGGGGCCCCGGACAACGTCGGCCAGCTGGTGAAGCTGACGCGAGACCAGATGCAGACGATCTACCGGGAAGGGGTGGGGTCCTTTCAGCTGATTGGCGGCCACGGTGTTCCTGGGCTGCTCGATCTGAAGGGGTTGGCGGATGACTGGACCCCTGAGCGGCTCGCGGCCTTTCGAATAGAAGCCGGCGCATGCGCCGACCTTGACCCTGCGCCGGAAGACGGTGTGCCGGCCGCACTCAGTCGCCTGGTGCACGCCTGGGCTCGCTTCACAGACTCAGAGCGTCAGGCGGTCGGTGTGCTTGTGGAACCCCTCATTGAGCGGGCCCGGGCGCGTGTCGACCCGCTTGCCGTCTCTACTGGATACGTTGCACCCGGGCCCTAGCAGCACGACGTAGTTCCGTTGACCACGCGGCTTGGGGTAGACTTGCCGCGAGCCGTTTGGTTAATAGGGCGCCGGATACGGCACCCCACTGATTCCAGGATCTCCGCGCCGCGGGGGTTCACAGAAAAAAGCGATGCGGTTACACTACGCGTCTGATGTTTCGGGGCCGTTAGCTCAGTTGGTAGAGCAGTTGACTCTTAATCAATAGGTCCAAGGTTCGAATCCTTGACGGCCCACCAATCCCGAAAACGCCCGGCTCCTGCCGGGCGTTTTTCTTTTCTATCGGAACTCAGGCGTCCTGGCGCGCTGCGGCGCGTTCCGGGGTCGTAGTGTCCGAGGGCAGGTCGAGGCGCGGTACAATCGCCGGGCCCTGCGAAAGTGGCGGAATTGGTAGACGCACTGGATTTAGGTTCCAGCGGGTAACCCCCGTGAGGGTTCGAGTCCCTCCTTTCGCACCACGCCCCGCGAACGCCGGATGGCATGGTCATGATGCGCATCGGCGACGCCTGGCGGGCGCATGCGTGCCGCCTTGAGAGGGTGGGACGCGGCAAGCCTGAGCGGCGCTCGCCCGCTCAAGACCGTTTTGATGTCCGCAAAGGGTAGGGAGCTCCTGCGTCGCGGTCCCCGTCGGCTTCGGGCGGGCGCGGCGTCCGGCGGAGGCTTACCCTGCGACAAGGTCGGCAGCCCGCGCCAGGGTTGGGGAGGGCCGCCCATTGCCTTCCTGCTGGCAGCCTGCCGCGGAATCGGCGAAACTAGCAAGTTCCGTCGGGAGGGGCGCTGCGCCCTGGTCCCGGACGTCCCGGATTATCAACAGTGCCCCGGTCATGCCGTGGCCGCAGGAGTCAGTGAGTATGCAAGTTTCGGTCGAATCGGTCGGCAACCTCGAGCGCCGCATGAGCTTCAGCCTGCCGGCTGAGCGCCTGGACACCCACATCGGCGGCCGCCTGCGCGAACTGTCGCGCACCGCGCGCATCAAGGGGTTCCGTCCCGGCAAGGTGCCGGCCAAGGTCATCGAGCAGCGCTACGGCGACCAGGTGCGCGCCGAGGCCCTGGACGGCCTGCTGCGCGAGACCTTCAACAACGCCGTGCGCGAACAGGACCTCCAGTTGGCCGGCAACCCGCGCATCGAGAAGCAGGGCGAAGGCGAGCTGGATTTCGTGGCCACGTTCGAGGTGGTGCCGGACTTCGGCGACATCGATGTCGCCAAGCTCAATGTCGTCCGCCATACCGCGGAAGTGACCGACGCGGACATCGACCAGATGGTCGACAACCTGCGCATGCAGCGCCGCACCTTCCAGGTGGTCGAGCGCGGCGCCCAGGTGGGCGATCGCGTGGCGCTGGAGACCTGGTCGCAGGCGGGCGAGGAGCGCATGCCGGCCGAGGGCATCGAGAAGGGCGCCACCCTGATCGGTTCGGGCGTGATGTTCGGCGAGATCGAGCAGGCCCTGGTGGGCCTGGCCAAGGGTGACGAGAAGACCGTGTCGGTGACGTTCCCGGCCGACTGGCGCGTGCCGCAGCTGGCGGGCAGGCAGGTCGACGTGCACGTGAAGGTCACCGAGGTGGCCGAGTCGGTGGTGCCCGAGGTCGACCGCGACTTCATCCGCAGCTTCGGCGTGAAGAGCGGCGATGCCGAGCAGTTCCGCGCCGATATCCGCAGCAACCTGGAGCGCGAGCTGAAGGGGGCGCTGATGACCCGCCTGCGCCGCGAAGTGGGCGAGCAGCTGATCGCCGCCTACGCCCATGTCGAGATGCCGCCGCGCCTGGTCGAGAACGAGGCCCGCGTGATGGTCCAGCAGGCGGCCGAGCAGGCCCGCCGTCAGGGCCAGCAGGTGCAGATCCCCGACAACGCCCACGAAGGCTTCATGGACGCGGCCCGGAAGCGCGTCCTGGTGGGCCTGCTGGTGGGCGAGGTGGCCCGCCGCAACCAGCTGCGCCTGGACCCCAAGCGCCTGAACGAGACCCTGCGCCTGATCGCCTCGACCTACGAAGAGCCGGAGCAGGTCATTGAGTTGTACCGCAACGACCCCCAGTTGATGAACAGTCTGCAGGGCCGCGTGATGGAAGAGCAGGTGATCGACTGGATCGCCGAGCGCGCCCAGCACACCGAGCAGACGCTTTCCTTCCAGGAAGCCATCCGCAACTGAGCCGGGCGCCCGCCCGGGCAGAAGGTCCGGCTATCCTAGGCCGGACCTTTTCACGAACGACAGGCGCGATAACCGATGAGTATTGAAACCAAAGCCCTCAACCTGGTGCCGATGGTGGTCGAGCAGACCAGCCGCGGCGAGCGCGCCTACGACATCTATTCCCGCCTGCTGAAGGAGCGCGTGATCTTCCTGGTCGGCGGCGTGGACGACCACGTGGCCAATGTCATCGTGGCGCAGATGCTGTTCCTCGAGGCGGAGAACCCGGAGAAGGACATCAGCCTGTACATCAACTCGCCCGGTGGCGTGGTGACGGCGGGCATGGCCATCTACGACACCATGCAGTACATCAAGCCGGACGTGAGCACGATCTGCGTCGGACAGGCGGCCAGCATGGGCGCGCTGCTGCTGGCGGCAGGCGCGAAGGGCAAGCGTTATGCCCTGCCGAATTCGCGCGTGATGATCCATCAGCCGCTGGGTGGCTTCCAGGGCCAGGCCACGGACATCGACATCCACGCCCGCGAGATCCTCACGCTGCGCGCCAAGCTGAACGCCATCCTGTCCCACCACACCGGGCAGTCGCTGGAAACCATCGAGCGTGATACCGAGCGCGACAACTTCAAGAGTGCGGCCGATTCGCAGGCGTATGGCCTGGTCGACCAGGTGCTCGAACGGCGCCCGGACGAGTCGATCCAGCCGGCCTGATCGCCTGCATTGACCGGTTTTCCGGCCCAAATCCCCCTGTTCACGGACCCGGCTGACAGGCCGGGGCCGTGTGCTATTCTCCGACCGAAAGCCCCCGGGGCAGGTTGAGCGACCGAGTAATACCAGCATGAGCGAAGATCGTCAGGGCCGTACCGGCGACAGCACCAAAATCCTGTACTGCTCGTTCTGCGGCAAGAGCCAGCACGAAGTCCGCAAGCTCATTGCGGGCCCCAGCGTGTTCATCTGCGATGAATGCGTCGAGCTGTGCAACGACATCATCCGCGAAGAGCTGGAAGAGAAGGCCCAGTCGGCCCGCAGCCACCTGCCCAAGCCGCGCGAGATCCTCGAGGTCCTGGACCAGTACGTGATCGGCCAGAACCGCGCCAAGCGCACGCTGGCGGTCGCGGTGTACAACCACTACAAGCGTATCGAGAGCCGCAGCAAGAACGACGAGGTCGAACTGGCCAAGTCCAACATCCTGCTGGCCGGCCCGACCGGTTCGGGCAAGACGCTGCTGGCCGAAACGCTGGCGCGCCTGCTCAACGTGCCGTTCACCATCGCCGACGCCACCACGCTGACCGAAGCCGGTTACGTGGGTGAGGACGTGGAGAACATCATCCAGAAGCTGCTGCAGAAGTGCGACTACGACGTCGACAAGGCGCAGCAGGGCATCGTCTACATCGACGAGATCGACAAGATCTCGCGCAAGAGCGAGAACCCCTCGATCACCCGCGACGTGTCCGGCGAAGGCGTCCAGCAGGCCCTGCTGAAGCTGATCGAAGGCACCGTGGCCAGCGTGCCCCCGCAGGGTGGCCGCAAGCACCCGCAGCAGGAATTCCTGCAGGTGGACACGAAGAACATCCTGTTCATCTGCGGTGGCGCGTTCGCTGGCCTGGACAAGATCATCCAGCAGCGCAGCACCGAGGCCAGCGGCATCGGCTTCGGCGCCAAGGTGAAGAGCGCCGAGCGCAAGACCGAGACCGGCAAGCTGCTGACCGACGTCGAGCCGGAAGACCTGATCAAGTTCGGCCTGATCCCCGAGTTCGTCGGCCGCCTGCCGGTGGTCGCCACGCTGGAGGAGCTGGACGAGGCCGCCCTGGTGAAGATCCTCACCGAGCCCAAGAACGCCATCACCAAACAGTTCAAGAAGCTGTTCGAGATGGAGGGCGTCGAACTGGAATTCCGCCCCGACGCGCTGTCGGCGATCGCCCGCAAGGCGCTGAAGCGCAAGACCGGCGCGCGCGGCCTGCGCACCATCGTCGAATCCGTCCTGCTGGATACCATGTACGAACTGCCGTCGCTGGAAAACGTCAGCAAGGTGGTGGTGGACGAGTCGGTGATCGAGCACAAGTCCGAGCCGTACCTGATCTACCAGAACCCGCCCGCTCCGAAGGTGGCGGCGGCCGAGTGACCGGCCCCGCAGGCGGTTCTCCGACAGGCGCCCTCGTGGCGCCTGTTCATTTTCCGGGGCACGCGTGCAACAGCCTGGTTTTGCTGCGGTTTCCATCGCGCTATTGCATCCCCGTGCGGATGGCCCCATAACGGCCCCATCGGCGCCCCGACGCCCCCTGATTCCGCACTTTGCTGGAGCCCCCCATGCCCCGCCGTTCCCAGACTGAAATCCTCGACCTGCCGGTCCTGCCACTACGCGACGTGGTGGTGTTCCCGCACATGGTCATCCCGCTGTTCGTCGGCCGGGACAAATCCATGCGTGCGCTCGAACAGGCGATGGAAGCCGACAAGCGCATCATCCTGCTGGCACAGAAGTCCGCCGAGACCGACGACCCGGCTGCCGCCGATCTGTACACGGTCGGCACACTGGCGCAGGTGCTGCAACTGCTCAAGCTTCCCGATGGCACCATCAAGGTGCTGGTGGAGGGCACGGCACGCATCGGCGTGTCCAACGTGGTGGAGCGCGACGGCTCGCTGTACGGACAGGGCGAGGAGATCGATTCCACCGACGCCCGTGAGCCCCGGGAAATCGAAGCGGTGGCGCGCTCACTGATGGGCCTGTTCGAACAGTACGTGAAGACCAACCGCAAGCTGCCGCCGGAACTGCTGCAGACGCTGGCCGGCATCGACGAACCCAGCCGGTTGGCCGACACCATCGCCGCGCACCTCGGCGTGCGTCTGAGCGACAAGCAGCGCCTGCTGGAGACCATCGAGGTCGGCGAACGGCTGGAACTGCTGGTCGGTTTCGTCGACGGCGAGATCGACGTGCAGCAGCTGGAGAAGCGCATCCGCGGCCGCGTGAAGTCGCAGATGGAGAAGAGCCAGCGCGAGTACTACCTCAACGAGCAGATGAAGGCCATCCAGAAGGAGCTGGGCGAGCTGGACGAGGCGCCCAACGAACTGGAGGAACTCGCGCGTAAGATCGCCGCCGCCGGCATGCCCAAGCCCGTGGAGACGAAGGCGCGCAATGAACTGAACAAGCTCAAGCAGATGTCGCCCATGTCGGCCGAGGCGGCCGTCGTGCGCAACTACCTGGACTGGCTGCTGGGCGTGCCGTGGAACAAGCGCACCAAGGTGCGCAAGGACTTGAAGGTGGCGCAGGACACCCTGGACGCAGACCACTACGGCCTGGAGAAGGTCAAGGAGCGCATCCTTGAGTACCTCGCGGTGCAGTCGCGGGTGAAGAAGCTGCGCGGTCCCATCCTGTGCCTGGTCGGTCCGCCGGGCGTGGGCAAGACCTCGCTGGGGCAGAGCATCGCCAAGGCGACCAACCGCAAGTTCGTGCGCATGTCGCTGGGCGGCGTGCGCGACGAGGCGGAGATCCGCGGCCATCGTCGTACCTATGTGGGTTCGATGCCGGGCCGCATCGTGCAGAACCTCAACAAGACCGGCAGCAAGAATCCGCTGTTCGTGCTGGACGAGATCGACAAGATGTCGATGGACTTCCGCGGCGATCCCTCGTCGGCATTGCTGGAAGTGCTGGACCCCGAGCAGAACAGCGCTTTCAACGACCATTACCTCGAAGTGGACCTGGACCTGTCCGAAGTGATGTTCGTCGCCACCTCGAACTCGCTGAACATCCCGGGTCCGCTGCTGGATCGCATGGAGGTCATCCGCATTCCCGGGTACACCGAGGACGAGAAGGTCAACATCGCGCAGCGCTATCTGGTGCCCAAGCAGCTGAAGGCCAACGGCCTGAAGGCGGACGAACTCAAGATTGCCGAGAACGCGATCCGCGACCTGGTCCGCTATTACACGCGCGAATCCGGCGTGCGCAACCTCGAACGCGAAGTCGCCAAGATCTGCCGCAAGGTGGTGAAGGAGATCGCACTGGGCGGCGCCAAGGCGCTGGCCAGGAAGAAGGCCGCGAAGGCCGCCGCGATGCAGGTCACCTCCAAGAACCTGGAGAAGTACGCCGGCGTGCGCCGCTACGACTTCGGGCGTGCCGAGGAGCAGAATGAGGTCGGCCTGGTCACCGGGCTGGCGTGGACCGAAGTCGGCGGCGACCTGCTTCAGATCGAGGTGGCGCTGGTGCCCGGCAAGGGTGGCATGCTGCTGACCGGGCAGTTGGGCGACGTGATGAAGGAGTCCGGCTCGGCCGCCCTGTCGGTGGTGCGTGCCCGCGCCACCAGCCTGGGCGTCGACGCCGAATTCCTGCAGAAGCACGATGTGCACCTGCACGTGCCCGACGGTGCCACGCCGAAGGACGGCCCCAGTGCCGGCATCGCCATGGCCACCGCGCTGGTGTCGGCGCTGACGAAGAATCCGGTGCGCGCCGACGTCGCCATGACCGGCGAGATCACGCTGCGAGGACGCGTCACCGCCATCGGCGGCCTGAAGGAGAAGCTGCTGGCCGCGCTGCGCGGCGGCATCACCACCGTGATCATTCCGGAAGAGAACAAGAAGGATCTGGCCGACATTCCCGCCAACGTCACCGAAGGGCTGAAGATCGTGCCGGTGAAATGGATCGACGAAGTGCTGGACCTGGCGCTCGAGCGACCCCTGGCCCCCGTGCCGGCCGATGGCGGTGGCGGTGGACAGCGTGCCGTGCCGACCACCGAAAAGGATGGCGACAAGGTGACGCAGCCGCTTGGCGTAAAGCATTGACGAAGGAATGGATTGACCCTGCAATCGCCCGGAAACCCGCGTCATTGCTGGGTTTTCGGGTTGCGTGGCATTTTTCGCACTGGTATAACGAGTCACCTGCGCGCGCGGGGTAAGGCCCTGTTGCGCGCGGAGACAAACGGTCGGACCCGCAAGGCAACCCTTGCCCGAGGTGCCGGCTACTCATTCCGCGGGTTTACCGCAAAGGGAGTTACTCAATGAACAAAACCGAATTGATCGATGCCGTCGCCGACGAAGCCGAAGTGTCCAAGGCAGAAGCCGGACGTGCCGTCGACGCCGTCATCTCCAGCATCACCAAGGCTCTCAAGAAGGGCGACAGCGTGACGCTGGTCGGCTTCGGCACCTTCCAGGTCCGCAAGCGTGCGGCGCGTACCGGCCGCAACCCGAAGACCGGCGACACGATCAAGATCAAGGCGTCCAAGAACCCCGCGTTCAAGGCTGGCAAAGCCCTGAAGGATGCCGTAAACTAATCGACTCGCTGCCGATGGCAGGGTGCTTGCACCCGGGTGCTTAGCTCAGCGGTAGAGCGTCTCCCTTACACGGAGAGGGTCGGGGGTTCGAAACCCTCAGCACCCACCACATCGGGGCGATGCAAGGTAAAAAAATTGTCGGATGGGCTGGCGCAAAGCGCTTAAATCGTCTTACAATGTTCGTCTCAACGCGGAGTGGTAGTTCAGTCGGTTAGAATGCTGGCCTGTCACGCCGGAGGTCGCGGGTTCGAGTCCCGTCCACTCCGCCACTTGATCCCAAAAAGCCCGCGAGAGCGGGCTTTTTGCTGTCTGACTGCGGATCGGACACGTCGCTGCGGATCTGCCTGCGCACCGCAACGTGCCCGCCGGGCGGCGAGACGCCGCCGCGCCGGCACGCTAAACTGCGCGGCTGAACGAATTCGGGTCCCGTGCTCACATGCTGCAGAAACTCCGCGACAAAACTTCCGGCTGGATCGCCAGCCTGATCCTGGGTCTGCTGATCATTCCGTTCGCCTTCGTCGGCGTGAACGAATACATGACCGGTGGCACGGCAAGCGACGTGGCGCTGGTCGAGGCGCCGCCCACCTGGTGGGAGTCCGCGCCGCAGTGGTGGCCGGTGTCCACGCTGTGGCAGCGCGAGGAAGTCACCCTGGACGAGTTCCGCACGGCATTCGAGCAGGCGCGGCAGCAGCAGCGCCAGGCGCTGGGCGATGCATTCGATCCGCGCGAGTTCGAGAGCGCCGACAACAAGCGCAAGGTGCTGGAACAGCTGATCGACCAGAAGGTGTTGGCGCTGGGTGCCCAGCGTGCGGGCATCGTCGTTGGCGATGCGGCCGTGCAGAAGATGATCATGAGCGAACCCGCCTTCCAGGTGGACGGCAAGTTCAGCCCCGAGCAGTACCAGATGCTGCTGTCCTCGCAGGTGCCGGCGATCTCGCCGCTGCAGTTCCAGGAGCAGCAGCGCGACCGCCTGCGCATGATGCTGGTGCCGCAGGCCATCAGTGAGTCGGACTTCGTCACCGAGGGCGAACAGGCCCGCATGTGGAAGGTGCTGGGCGAAACCCGCGACATCGGTATCGCCCTGCTGCCGCCGGTCGCCGAAGACGCCGCGCCGGTCACCGATGCCGAGATCAAGGCCTGGTACGACGGCCACAAGGACGACTTCAAGCAGGCCGAGCAGGTGTCGCTGGAGTATCTGGAGATCAACGGCGCCACGTTGCCCGTCGCCGCAACGGCCGACGAGGCCGCGCTGCGCAAACGCTACGAGGCGGAGAAATCGCGCTTCGTCTCGCCGGAGCAGCGCGTGGTGGCCCACATCCTGATCGCGGCGGATGCGGGTGCCGATGCCGCCACGCTGAAGAAGGCTGAGGACAAGGCGGCGGCGCTGGCCAAGCAGGCGCGTGAAGGCGCCGACTTCGCTGCGCTGGCGCGCGCCAATTCCGAAGATCCGGGCTCCAAGGACCAGGGCGGCGAGCTGCCGCCGTTCGCGAAGGACGGGTCGATGGTCAAACCGTTCGAGGATGCCGCCTTTGCCATGCAGGTGGGCGAGATCCGGGGGCCGGTGAAGAGCGATTTCGGCTACCACGTCCTGCAGCTGAAGCAGGTCACCGGCGGCACCGGCCGCAGTTTCGAGGAAGTGCGCGACGAACTGGCGGCAGAAGAGACCAATGCCGAGCGCGAGCGCGCGTTCAACGACCTCGCAGGCCGCGTGGTCAACGAGACGCTGAAGAATCCGACTGCGCTGGCTCCGGCCGCCCAGGCCACCGGCCTGCCGCTGCAGAAGGTCGGTCCGTTCTCGCGCAACGATCCGCAGGGCATCGCGACCGTGCCGGCGGTGCTGCGCGCCGCGTTCTCCGACACGCTGGTGCAGGACGGCACCATCAGCGATCCGATCGAGATCGCGCCCAACCACAGCATGGTCATCCGCGTGACCCAGCACACGCCGGAACAGGCGCTGCCGTTGGACAAGGCGCGCGATGCGGTGGTGCTGGCCATCCGCACGGACCGGCGCGAGAAGGCGGCCCAGGCCGCGGCGGACGCCCTGGTCGCACGCCTGCAGAAGGGCGAGTCGCTGGCGACCATCGCCGCCGCCGAAGGCCTGCGCTACAACGCACTGCCGGGGCTGCGTCGTGGCATGCCCATGCCGACCGCTGAAGCCAACGAGGCGATCTTCGCTGCCGGGCGCCCCGCGCAGGGCAAGATCACCGCCGGCAAGGTCGCGCTGGGCAACGGCGCCTATGCCGTGTTCACCGTCGACAAGGTGACCGAGGGTGATATCGCGCAGATGCCGGCCGAAGAGCGCGAGGGCATGCGCCAGCAGATGGCCCAGCTCAACGGCGGCATCGCGACGCAGGCCTACGTCGATGCACTGCGCAAGCGTTTCAAGGTCAAGGTGTTCGAAGAGCGCCTCTGAGGCGCCGCCTTCGCATCCGACCGGAATCCCGCCGCAAGGCGGGATTTTCTTTTCTGCGTCGGAAATGCCGGCGCGTGGAGTTCAACCGGCCGCGTCGTCGAGCTTCAGCACCATGCCAGGGCGCAGGACGGCGTCGGCCTTCAGGCCATTGAGTCGCAGCAGCCGTGCCGGCGCAATGCCGTAACGGCGGCCGATGCTCCAGGCGGATTCGCCGCGCTGGACGGTGTGCGTGCGCGCCGGGGCGGTGGACGGGGGGGCGAAATCGGAGGCGGCATCGAGCGCCGCGATGCTCTCTTGCGGGGCCGGCTCCGTGCCGGTACCCGTCGGCGCAAGCAGGCGCAGCGGTTTGCTGCCGCGGGTGAAACGGCCTGCCAGCGCCGGATTGAGCCGTGCGAGCAGTGCGGCGGACTGTTGCCGTTCGCGGGCCCAGGACGCGAGGGTCGCATCGCCGGGCAGTTCGTGCGCCGCCAGCCGTGGCACCGGACGATCGAGCTCTCTGAGCCACGCGTCGCGGTCGTCGGCCTGCTGGAAGATGCAGGCGAGCGCATGCAGCTTTTCCACGTAGGCGTAGGTGATGCCGGACAGTCCGGGCAGTTCCGCCGGCCGGGCATTGCGCGCATTCATGCCGGCGCGGCGCATCGATTGCAGTACCCGGTACTCGCCGGCGTTGTAGGCCATGACGGCCAGCCGCCAGTCGCCGCCGAACATGCCGTGCAGCGTCTTCAGGTACCGCACCGCGGCCTGGGTGGAGTCCACCGGCGAGAGCCGGCCGTCGTAACCGGCGCGCATCGGCACGCCATGGTTGCGTGCGGTGATGCCGATGAATTGCCACAGGCCGGCCGGCCCATTGGGATTGCGCGCGCCGGGTTTGTAGCCGCTCTCCACGAACGGGATCAGCGCGAATTCCGTGGGCAGTTGCGCCTCGCGCAGGGCGTCCACCACGTAACCGAACAGGGGCAGCACGTCGTCCTCCGCCCGTGCCAGCTGCCCGGGCGCGTGGCCGAAGTGCTTCTTCCAGCGCCCGCTCGTCGCCTGGCTGTCGCATTCGGGGTCGGCCAGGCCCTCGCGGAAGCGCTGGTAGATGTCCAGGCCGCTGCGTTGGTGACTGGCGGGAACGCCAGCGGCATCGGGCGCGGCGACGGAGGCCTCCGATGGCGCCTCCGCCGACGCGGGTGGTTCCGCCAGTGCGGCGGACGCCGACAAGCTCCAAGTCGATGCCAGCAGGGCAAGACGCAGCGCGTGGCGGCCGTTCATGCGCGGAAATCGTTCTTCCACTGCCGCAGCGTAGCGAACGTCTCCACCCGATCGGCCGGCGCACGTCCCAGGCGATGGGTGACCGCGGTGATGAGGGCGTCCTCGTCCACCCGCAGGAAGGGGTTGGTCGTCGCCTCGCCGGCCAGTGTCACGGGGAGGGTGGGTCGGCCGGTCTGGCGCATGGTGCGGGCGTCCTCGATGCGTCGGCGCAGGGCCAGGTTGTGCGGATCCACGGTCGTGGCGAAGGCGGCATTGGACAGGGTGTATTCGTGACCGCAGCAGACCAGCGACGCGGGCGGCAGCGCCGCCAGCCGGTCGAGCGAGGCGAGCATCTGCGCGGGCGTACCTTCGAACAGGCGGCCACAGCCGAGGCTGAACAAGGTGTCCCCGCAGAAGAGATGCGGAGCGGTACCGGGGCTGCCTCCGTGGAAGGCGATATGGCTGCGCGTGTGCCCCGGCACCTCCAGCACGGACAGGCGCCAGTGTTTCACCTGCACCACATCGCCTTCGCCAACGCGGTCCGATGCCTCGTGAATGCGATCGTCGCGCGGGGCGAATACCGGCAGCGTCGGCCAGCGCGCACGCAGGGCGGCGATGCCGCCGGCGTGGTCGGGGTGGTGGTGCGTGACCAGGACGGCGGCGGGCCACAGACCGTTGCCGGTGGCGGCGAGCACGGGCGCTGCATCGCCGGGATCGATCACCAGCGCGTCGCCCTCGTCGTCGACCAATGCCCAGATGTAGTTGTCCTCGAAGGCGGGCAGGGCGAGCAGGCGCATCGGGGGCGGACTCCGGACGGGACGGACGCCCGGGGGCGGCGTCCTCTACAATCCGAACATGCCTGCCTTCGCGTTTACCCGTCAACCCGATGCCCTGGCGTGGTTCGGGACGGGCCGCGGGGGGCCGGTCCTGGCCTCGGAACAGGCCCGGGTCAGCCAGGCGCTCACCAGCAGGACCCCGGGGCCGTGGCTCTGGGTCTCGCCGGATGGCGTGGAGCCTGCGCCTGCCGGGGACATCCCCCCCATGCGTGGCGTGCGGCTGCATGCCAGGTCGGGCGCCCAGCGGCTGACCGGACAGGTGCGTTGCGGCCTGCCGCTGCCGCTGCCGACCGAGGCGGTCGCCGTGATCGTGCTGCAGCACGTGCTGGATGCGGGCGACCCGCAGCCGCTGCTGCAGGAGTGCGCCCGCGTGCTCGAGCCCGGCGGACGGCTGTGGCTGTTCGTGTTGAACCCGTGGAGCCCGTATCGGCTGCGCTGGCGCAGTACGGGCCTGGCAGCCCGGGCCTTGAGCCAGTGGCACCTGCAGCTGGCCGCGGCGGGCCTCACGACGGCCGAACACGTCCTTCACTACGGCCCTGTCTGGCGTGGCGTCCCCGACGCCCCCGGGCACGGCCCCGCGCCCCTGCGTGCGGCCCGCCTGCTTGGTGCGGAAAAACGCGTGGCGGGCATGATCCCCCCGGCTCCGGTGGCGCGCGCCTGGCGCGCCGCACCGGCGGCCTGACCTTATTGCACGAGGACACATGAAGCACGTCAGCATCCATACCGATGGCTCCTGCCTGGGCAATCCCGGCCCCGGCGGCTGGGCCGCGCTCCTGCGCTATGGGGAGAAGGAGCGCGAACTGGTCGGGGGCGAGGCGCAGACCACCAACAACCGCATGGAGCTGATGGCGGCCATCGCCGCGCTGGAGGTGCTGACGGAGGGCTGCCGGGTGACGCTGCACATCGACTCGCAGTACGTGCGCCAGGGCATCACCGAATGGATGCCGGGCTGGGTACGACGCGGCTGGAGGACGGCCGGCGGCGACCCGGTCAAGAACCGCGACCTGTGGGAGCGCCTGCATGCCGCCACCGGCCGGCACACGATCGAATGGAAGTGGGTCAAGGGCCACAACGGCGATCCGGACAACGAGCGCGTCGACGTGCTGGCGCGCAACGCGGCGGTGCGGTTCCGCAACGGAGCGGTGGCATGACGATAGCGGTGATGCCCGGCCAGGTCGTCGCCGAGACGCCGCGCCTGTGCCTGCATGCCATGTCCGATCGCAATGACGATGACGCGGCGCTGATGCTCGCGCTGCTCAACGACCCGGGCTTCATCCGCCATATCGCCGACCGCGGCGTGCGCACGCTGGACCAGGCGCGTGCCTACCTGCGTGACGGCGCGCTGCGGAGCTATGCGGAGCAGGGCTTCGGCATGTACGCGGTGCGGCGCAAGGACACCGGTGAGCTGATCGGCAACTGCGGCCTGGTCCGACGCGAGGGGCTGGACGGCCCCGACCTGGGCTACGCACTGTTGCCCATGCACACGGGTGAGGGCTTCGCCCACGAGGCCGCGCAGGCGGTCATCGCCGACGCCGCCACGCGGCTGCGGCTTGGCCGCCTGCAGGCCATCGTCAATCCCGACAACGTCGCGTCGATCGGTTTGTTGCAGAAGCTCGGATTCGAATTCGACAAAATGATCGTGTTGCCGCACATCGAGCATGCGCTCGACCTGTTCCACCTGCCCCTGCCCAAGGAAGCCTCCGCCTGATGCGCCAGATCGTCCTCGACACCGAAACCACCGGCCTGGAGTGGAAGAAGGGCAACCGCGTGGTCGAAATCGGCTGCGTGGAGCTGATCGAGCGCCGGCCGACCGGACGGACCTACCACCAGTACATCAATCCGCAGCGCGAGTTCGAGCAGGGGGCGGCCGAGGTCACCGGCCTCAGCCTCGAGTTCCTGTCGGACAAGCCCGTGTTCGCGGCGATCGCCGACGAGTTCCTGGCCTTCATCGACGGCGCCGAGCTGGTGATCCACAACGCCGCCTTCGACGTGGGGTTCCTGGACTACGAGCTGTCGCTGCTGGGGGAGGCCTACGGTCGCCTGGGCGACCGCGTGACGGTCGAGGATTCGCTGCTGCTGGCCCGGCAGCGGTTCCCGGGGCAGCGCAATTCGCTGGACGCGCTGTGCAAGCGGTTGGGCGTGGACAACACGCACCGGCAGCTGCACGGCGCGCTGCTCGACGCCCAGTTGCTGTGCGATGTCTACCTGAACCTGACGGCAGGGCAGCGCGAGATCGGGTTCGGTGGCGCGGAGGAGGCGACGCCGGGCGCGGCGGCGGCAGTGGTCCGCCATTTCGATCCCGCGGTCGCGGGCGCCCGTCCGCGCGTGACGGTGTCGGCGGACGAACTGGCCGCGCACGAGGCGCGCCTGGCGACCCTGCGCAAGAAGGCGGGAGGGCGCTGCCTGTGGGATCCGCCGGCGCTCGAAGCCGGCTGAAACGGATCAGTGGCAGCGCACCAGGATCGCGGTGACGTTGTCCGAGCCGCCGCCATCCAGCGCGGCGGCGATCAGCGTATCCACGCATTCCTGCGCACTGCAGTCGTCGTGTTTCAGCGTGGCGGCGATGCTGGGGTCGTCGACTTCCTCGGTCAGGCCGTCGCTGCACAGCAGCAGCTGCATGCCCGGGCGGAGTTCGCCCGTCATCGTCTCCACGTTGAGGTGGTTCGGATCGGTGACGCCGAGGGCCTGGGTGACGACGTTGCGGTGCGGATGCGTGCGCGCCTGCTCGCTGGTCAGCGCACCCTGGGCGATCAGTTCCTGCACGTAGCTGTGGTCCTGGCTCAACTGCGCCAGCTGGCCCTCCCGCCACAGGTAGGCGCGGCTGTCGCCGACCCAGGCCACCTCGAAGCGGTTGCCCTGGATGCGCGCGGCCACCACGGTGGTGCCCATGGGCAGGGTGTCGTTGCGGCGGCGGGAGGTGCGGATGATCTCTTCGTCGGCGATCCGGATGGCCTGCGCCAGCGGCGTGCCGTCGCGGATCTCGCGCACGATGGTCTCGCGCGCCAGTGCGCTGGCCACTTCGCCGCAGGCATGCCCGCCCATGCCGTCGGCCACCAGCCACAGGCCCAGCTCGCTGTCGCCGTAGTACGTGTCCTCGTTCAGCTCGCGCCGGAGGCCCACGTGGGAGATGTGGCCGAATTCGATCATGGTGCCCTGTCTGTGCGGACGGCGTTCGCCTATCCCGTCATACGCAATGATCCGGGTGGACAGGACATCGGGCAAGGCGGGCGAGCAGCGGGATGTGGCCGGAGTTCACGCACGTGCAGCCGAAATGAGGCACGGAGACGGCAGACGCACCTGGGGGCGCGGTTTCGGCTTGTCCGGACGCGGCCTGCCACGTATCATTCACGCCCCGGCAAGCGCCGGGCCACCGGAGAGGTGGCAGAGTGGTTGAATGTACCTGACTCGAAATCAGGCATACGTTAATAGCGTATCGAGGGTTCGAATCCCTCCCTCTCCGCCAGTTTCAAGAAAGCCCCCGCAAGGGGGCTTTTGCGTTCCGGGGCGCGCGCCGGCGCCTAGAATGTCCTCCCCAGCCGTGGAAGTCCCCCATGTCCGAGATCCTCGTCCCCGTGTCCTTCGGCGAACTGCTCGACAAGATCGCGATCCTGCAGATCAAGTCCGAACGCATGAGCGATCCGGCCAAACTGGCCCATGTGCGCGATGAACTGGCCGCGCTGGAAAAGACCTGGCTGGCGCATCCCGTCGCGGGACACGACATCGCCGAACTCCGCGCCAGGCTGAAGGCCGTCAACGAACGGCTATGGGTGATCGAGGACGACGTGCGGCTGAAGGAGAAAGCCCAGGCGTTCGACGACGACTTCGTCCGCCTGGCACGCAGCATCTACATCGAGAACGACGAACGCGCGCGGATCAAGAAGGCCATCAACCTGGCCCTGGGCTCGAGCTACGTGGAAGAGAAGTCCTACCAGGACTACCGGGTGGCCGGCACGCCCTGAGCGCGGAGCCGTTCACGCTGCCAGGTCGGCGCGGCGGCGTTCGAACGCGGCGATGGCGTCGTCCACGGTGATCAGCGCCATCACGCCATCGTGTTCGATCTTGGCGCCCCATTTCAGCTCCGATGCCGGCTTGCCCCTGTAGCGGCGCGCGGCATCGTCGTAGCGGTCCACGCAGTAGCGCACGCTGGAGTACGGGCCGCTGCGGAGCGGGTTGCTGGCGGCGTGCAGGCCCAGCACGGCGGTCCCCATCGCATTGGCGATGTGCATGGGGCCGGAATCGGGCGTCATCACCAGGTCCGCGCGCGCCAGCAGGGCCGGCAACTGCTTCAGCGTGTCCTTGCCCACCAGGTCCAGCACGGGCGCCCGCATGGCGCCGATGATGGCATCCGCAGTCCGGCGTTCCAGGTCGCTGCGTCCGCCGCAGAGCACGACGCGCCATCCCTGGGCGGCGGCATGGTCGGCCACCGCCGCGTAGCGGTCGGCGTACCAGTTGCGGCGTTCGTGGCTGGAGCAGGGCGAAATGACCAGCGTGCGCATCGCGTCCGTAGGCCACTGCGCGCGGGCCCAGGCATGCGCGTCGGCGGGGACGGGCAGGTCCCAGGTGACGCCGGTCTGTTTCAGGCCCAGCGGTTCGCAGAAGCTGCCGATGGCATCCAGCACGTGGATGCCGGGACGGTCCGGGATCCGCTCATTGATGACCAGGCCGTGCAGGTCCTTGGAGCGGCTGCGGTCGTAGCCGATGCGCCTGCGCGCGCGGATGAAGGCCGACAGCAGGTTGGCGCGCAGGGCCACCTGCATCTGCAGCAGCGCATCGAAACCTTCGGCCGGCAGTTCCGCCCGCAACGCCCGCATGCCGGCCAGGCCCGTCTTCTTGTCGTAGGTGTGGAAGGTGACGCCTTCCAGGCCCTCCAGCAGCTTGAAGCCTCCCTTGTCGATCACCCAGTGCAGGCGCGCCTGGGGCCAGTGGCGCTGCAGCGTGCGCACCAGCGGGACCACATGGGTGACGTCGCCCAACGCGGACAGGCGGAGCAGGCAGAGCGATTGGGGAATCGTGGACAAGTGTTGTTAGACTCGCTGGATGGTCGGTTTTGACGCCTCGGAATCCCTGACGCCGTTCCGCGAAGGCCGCGGATACGGTGCGATTCTGTTCGACCGCAAACACCTGCGGCAAGCCAGCCCGGACTGGTTCTCGCCGGAAAAGTGGGGTGAACGCGCCCGGCCGGTCGACAGCGGGGGCCGCGGCGGCGCCTGGTTCATCGATGCCCCTTCCAGCCAGTGCGTGTTGCGGCACTACCGGCGCGGGGGCCTGGCGGCGCGATTCAGCCGCGACCGCTATCTGTGGCATGGGCCCGACAAGACGCGCAGTTTCGCCGAATTCCGTCTCACCCGTGCCCTGTTGGCGCGTGGATTGCCCGTGCCGCGCCCGGTGGCGGCGAGCTACGTGCGCGACGGCATGTTCTACCGCGCCTCCATCCTGCTGGAGCGATTGATGGACGTGCGCACGCTTGCCGACCTTGCCGCGAAGACGGAAGGGCAGGCGCCGTGGGAAAGCACGGGCCGCCTGGTGGCGCGTTTCCACCGCGCCGGCCTGGACCATGCGGACCTCAATGCCCACAACATCCTGTTCGACGGGGATGGCCACGGTTGGCTGATCGACTTCGATCGCGGACGCCTGCGCATTCCCGCCACCGCCTGGCGCGAACAGAACCTCGCGCGCTTGAGGCGCTCGCTGCTGAAGCTGCGGGGCGAGCGCAGCGCGGACGACGTGGGTCTGGCCTTCGCCCATCTGCGGCGCGCCTACGACCACGCCTGGTCGCGGGGGTACTGAGGTGGAGTGGGTGCTGCGCTTCCACGGCGTCGGTAACGCCAGCGCGGTCGAGCTGGGCTCGGCGATGGCCACGCTCGAACGCGAGGGCGTGCCATGGTTGACCATCGATTGTGGGGGCGAAGGCCTGACCGCTTTCCAGGCCCGCTACGGCGACATGCCGCGGGCGGTCTTCATCACCCACCTGCACCTGGACCACGTGGCGGGGATGGAACGGCTGTTCGTGGCCAGCTATTTCGATCCTGCGCGGCGCGGCCAGGTGCGCCTGTACGTGCCGGCGCCGCTGGTACCGCTGCTGCACCAGCGCATTGCCAGCTATCCGAACGTCCTGGCCGAGGGCGGCGCGAACTTCTGGGATGCGTTCCAGCTGGTGCCGGTGGGCGAGGCCTTCTGGCACGACGGTCAGCGGCTGGAGGTCTTCCCGGTGCGGCATCACTGGCCCGAGACGGCGTTCGGCCTGCGCCTGCGCGGCAGCGTGGTCTGGACCGGCGATACGCGGCCCATTCCGGAGATGCTGGCGCGCCATGCCGATGCCGGCGAACTGATCGCGCACGACTGCGGGCTGCACGGCAATCCCTCGCACAGCGGTATCGACGACCTCGAACGCGAGTACCCGCCCGCGCTGCTGGCCCGCTGCGTGCTTTACCACTACGCCAGTGCCGAGGACGGTGAAGCCCTGCGCGCGCGCGGGCATCGGGTCGCGACGCCCGGCGAGGGCGCGGCGCTGTCGCCGCCCCGGCAGGTCGAACTGCCGTGAGCGACAGCCACCTGCCGTACGACTTGCTGGGACGTCCGCTGCACGACCTGCGCCTGTCGGTCATCGACGCCTGCAACTTCCGCTGCGGCTATTGCATGCCGGCGGACCGTGTGCCCGAAGACTACGGCACGGATGCTTCGCAGCGCCTGTCCTTCGACGAGATCGAGACCCTGGTGCGCGCCTTCGTGCGACTGGGCGTGCGCAAGCTCCGGCTGACGGGCGGTGAGCCCCTGCTGCGCAAGCGCCTGCCTGACCTGGTGCGCCGGTTGGCCGTCATCCCGGGTTTGGAGGACATCGCGCTGACCACCAACGGCGTGCTGCTCGCCCAGCAGGCGCAGGCCCTGCACGACGCCGGCCTGCGGCGCATCACCGTCAGCCTGGACGCGCTGGATCCGGAGGTGTTCGCCGAGATGTCCGGAAGGCGCGGTCAGGTCGGCGAGGTGCTGGCCGGCATCGACGCCGCGGCGGCGGCCGGCTTCAAGCGACTGAAGATCAACGCCGTCGTGCAGCGCGGCGTCAACGAGGGCCAGGTGGTTCCGCTGCTGGAGCGCTTCCGTGGCACCGGGCATGTCGTGCGCTTCATCGAGTTCATGGACGTGGGCGACAGCAACGACTGGCGACTGGAGCGGATGGTGCCGTCGTCGGTGCTGCGCGACCGCATCGCCGCGCGCTGGCCGCTGCATCCCGTGCAGGCGGAGTACCGGGGAGAAGTGGCCGAGCGCTACGGATTCGATGATGGCGGGGGCGAAGTCGGTTTCGTCAGTTCCGTCAGCACGCCGTTCTGCGGCGACTGCCATCGTGCGCGCGTGTCCGCGGATGGCCGCTTGTTCACCTGCCTGTTCGCGTCCGCGGGCGCCGACCTGCGCGCGGTCCTGGCGCAGGGCGAAGACGCCTTGGTCGCGCATGTGGCCGGCCTGTGGTCTGCGCGCGGCGACCGCTACAGCGAGCTGCGCGGCCGGCCGGAAGTGCGGGACCGGCGCCGTGTCGAGATGTATCTTATCGGCGGCTGATTCCCCCAGGACCTGCATGCCCCGCACCGCACTGACCCATCTGGATGCCGCCGGTCGACCCGCGATGGTCGACGTTTCCGGCAAGGCCGTCGCCGCGCGGGAGGCACGGGCGACCTGCCGGGTACGCTTTCCCGCCGACGTCGCACGACAGCTGAAGCGAAACGGCCTGCGCAGCGCGAAGGGCGGCATCGTCGATACCGCCATCATCGCCGGCACGATGGCGGTGAAGCGCACGCACGAACTGATCCCGTTCTGCCATCCACTCCCCATCGATGGGTGCCGGTTGGCCATCGATTGGGACGGAGAGAGTGCACTGCTGATCGAATGCCAGGTCCGCACCGTGCACCGCACCGGGGTGGAGATGGAAGCGTTGACCGGGGCCACCGTGGCCGCGTTGACGGTGTACGACATGTGCAAGGCGCTGTCGCACGCCATCGTGCTGGGACCGGCGAAGCTGGTGGGCAAACGCGGCGGCAAGCGCGATGTGGGGGCAGCATGAGCGTCACCCTGACCCTGCTGTATTTCGCCAGTCTGCGTGAGCGCGCGGGGGTGCCCAGTGAGTCGCTCAGCACCGAGGCGGCCGATCTGGCCGGACTTTATGAGGAGATCCAGGCCCGCCACGGCATCGCCTGGCCACGCGAACACCTGCGCGTCGCCGTGGATGGCGAATTCGCGCGCTGGCAGGAACCGCTGCGCGCGGGCAGCGAGGTCGCCTTCATCCCGCCCGTGAGCGGAGGCTGAGCGATGCCGCGTTTCCTACTGTCGGCGGAGCCGCTGGACGTCGCCGCGTTGGGGGCCGGCCTGCGAGATGCCCGCGCGGGCGGCTTCGCGACGTTCGAGGGCTGGGTCCGCGACCACCACGCCGGTCGCGCGGTGGATGGCCTGGACTATGAAGCCTATGGCGCCCTGGCCGAACGCGAAGGCGAACGGATCGTGGCCGAGGCGATGGCGCGTTTCGACGTGCTGGCGGCCTGCTGCGCGCACCGTGTCGGCGCTCTCGCGATCGGCGATCTGGCCGTGTGGGTCGGGGTGAGCGCAGCGCATCGTGGCGCCGCCTTCGACGCCTGCCGCTATATCATCGATGAAGTGAAGCAGCGCGTGCCGATCTGGAAGCGCGAACACTACCGCGAAGGCGACGCGGACTGGCTGCATCCCGTGGAGGATGGCTCGTGAGCGCGGCTCGGGCGGTCGCACTCGGCATCGGCATCGCCCTGGCATGCCTGGGTGCACGTGCGACGCATGCGGCCGAACTGCTGGTGGGCAACAAGTCCGCGGACACCGTGTGGCGGCTGTCGCTGCGCGACGGACGCAGGACGGGCGAGTACAGGACGGGCGAGGCACCACACGAAATCGCGGTGGCGCCGGACGGCCGCACGGCCGTGGTGACGAACTATGGAGGCTCGCGGTCCGGCAACACGCTGTCGGTCCTGGACCTGGTGGGGGGCAAGCCCACGCGCACGATCGACCTGGGGCAGCACAGCGCCCCGCATGGCATCCGCTTCCTCCCCGACGGTCGCCGGGTGCTGGTCACCACGGAAGCCACCGCCAGCCTGGTGATGGTGGACGTTGCGTCGGGCGACATCGAGCGGACGCTCGACGTGGGCGCCGGCACCGGCCACATGGTGGCGTTGTCGCCGGACGGGCAGGTGGCCTACCTGACCAAGATCCAGACCGGCACGGTCAGCCGGATCGACCTGGCCACCGGTGCGCGCGTGGAACGCGCCGCGGGCAAGGGCGCCGAAGGTGTCGCGGTGCGACCGGACGGCGCCGAAGTCTGGGTGACCAACCGCGAGGACGGCACCCTCACCGTGCACGATCCACGCACGCTGGCCATCAGGCGCCGCATGAGCAGCAAGGGCTTCCCGATCCGCGTGACCTTCTCTGCCGACGGCACGTTCGCCTTCGTCACCAATGCGCGCGCCGCGACGCTGGCCGTGTTCAATGCGCGCACCAAGGTCCCGTTGGCCACGGTCCCGCTGTCGCGCGAGGACATGACTTACCAGCCCACGATGCTCGGCCATGCGGCGCTTCCCATCGGAGTGGTGGTGGCGCCGGACCGTCCGCGCGCCTACGTGGCGATCAGTGGGGGCGATCGCATCGCCGTGATCGACACGCAGCGCTGGCAGGTCATCGACTACTGGGTGACCGGACGTGAACCCGACGCCCTGGCCTTCATTCCTGACTGATCAGCCGGCCTGACGGGAAGAAGAGGCCGCGCCCAGTGACTCGCTGAAAAGGCGGTGACCCCGCCGGCTGACCTCGGCGCCCGCGTCGATCGATACCGTTGCTGCCTTCCGGCCCTGGCGGGATTTTCGACCTAGCGTCGCGAGGGGCCGACGGGGCCACCATAGAAACGAAACCGCGCCTTGGCGCGGTCCGTCGTCACCCGCCATGGCGGGTTGCGATGAATCTGGCGGAGAGAGGAAAGTCGGGTCGACTTGACCCCGAATCCTTGCCGCTCCCGGCAGAACGCAAGCCCAGGGTGTGTCCTGTCTTGTGTCCGGCCATTGTAACGGTTCAATCGTGTGGACTGCCAGTCCGTATAAATAGTTCATCTTCCAGTCGGCAGCCCGTGGGGGCCGCCAACGTGGAAAGGGCTCACCATCCAGGGGTGCTTTTCCAGTTCGAAGGAAAGCCAAGCTCGGCAAGTGAAATACTTGGATACTTACTGAAAAGACTGTCTATATCCGACTTCCATGTCGAAGTTAGCCCGGTTTGGCTTAATAGGTAGCTCACTACAGTAGCGATCGCGAAGAAGGATTTTTGATCGCTGAACTTAATGTTCATCACCTTGTAGTTCGTAGGGGCAACTTGTATTTTGGTTCTAAGCAGTTGGCCATGATGAGCTGCGATGTTGCGCGCGACAGTTAGGGCATGTATCCATGATTCAAAGACTTCTGACTTGTCTACCCCAAACTTCTTCGCAATTCCTTTTTTATCGATAGGATCGCGGAGAATCGCGTAGGTCCTAGACCAAAGACCGAACGTTACGCATTCACTGACGGACCAACTCGGCGGAAGATATGGTTCGTCGTGCTTTTCAAAGTAATGCTTGACGAAGCGCTTTTCATTGGAGCGGTGCACTTCGTCTTCAATTTTCTTCAGTAGTTGCCCCATTCCCCACGACTTATTTGGCTTGAAGATACTTGGGTTCAAGAACCAATGAGGGGAGTGCTTGAGGCTTAAGTAGTTGGCCATTACGGTTCGAATAGCAACTTCAAGCCGATCTATCGCAGAGATAGTCAGGGTGCGTAGGTTACGATCGAATTCGTATCGAGCCGCAATGTCCTCGAAGCGTATGCCCAGCGGAAATTTTTTGCTTGTGGGGTCAATCAGATGAAACCAGTATCCCTTCAAGCGGTAGCCTCCCACACAGGTGAGATAAGCTAAGGCCGTGGGTTGGTATGCAGGACTGCAGTCGAGCCCGGCATCTCGGAGCTTTGCCAGAAGTTGTTCTGGCGTTGCAGCAGTTTTGTTGAACGTTGTCTTGCTCACCGGCGAATTCCGGGCAAAATAAAACCCGCCTTTTGCACGTCTGCTTTCGCAGAACCTTGGCCGAGACCAAGACGTGTGGCGGGTGCGTTGAGATAAGGCTACCAAAGAGCTGTGGCTTCGTCAAACTATTGGTTGCCGTCAATGGTCGTGTCCTGCAAGTAATTGTTTTTATTGTAATTTAAGGGGCGCGCATGCTGCTAATTGCGGCCTTGCTGAAGAGGAGCAATCACTAACCCCCACAGAAGCTCCGCCGCCCCCTCCTGGCTCAGCTTCTGCTCCCGCTCGCGTCCAAACGATGACATGCCCATGCTGGTCAGGAAGAGCATTTGGTCATCAGCGTCGACCGAAAGCGACTCGTTGGACGAGTTGCTGCTGGTGGCTTCGCCCTGGAGGTAGTTGATTCCGCCGAGCATGCCGCCCAGGTAGACCGTCGCCCGGGCAACGTCGTTGCCATCCTTGTAGATCGTGGCAAAGAAGCGGTTGGCATCCACACGTCGGAACGTGCCTTGATAGCCCGGGTTCCGGGCCTCGAGTTCCGCTAAGGAGTTCTCGAAGTAGCGGGCGATGTATTCGAACGTGTCGGCCTTGAACTGGTCCTTGTCCCGTTGGGTGAAAGTCTTGGACAGCCGCAGGTTGCTCGAACGGGGGCCAGGCCTTGACGGCGTGACATCACTTTGGGTGAGGGCTGCCTTGGAGCGCTGGGGTTCTACTGCGACTGGGGCCTTGCTTCCCGAAAGGCGCTCGGCGGCGTCCCGGACCGCTCTGGCGACATGCAGGAGGGCCTCATCCCGGTCCGGCCACTGGGTGACAGGCTTTCCGTCTTTGGGGGTGCCGAGCAGCTTGCCGAAGGGCGCATGGTGCCAATCGCAGGCCCGCAGGATGACGGGAATCACGATGGCTTCGCCGGCGTCGTGACGCTCCATGGCCCGCTTCATCTCGATGTCGTAACAGTAGTCCGACGCGATGAAGTCTGGGCTTACCAAAAGCAGAATGATGTCATCGGTGTTGATGTGGTCATCGATGACCTGCCCGAGCTCCTGACCCGCGCCGATACGGCGATCGTGCCAAGTCTCAATCACCCCCTGGCGCTTGAGCATGGCTAACTGTTTCTCAAGCTGGTCGCGGAGGTCCTCGTCGGCATGGGAGTATGAGAAGAAGACGGTCGGCAAGGGATACCCCAAGTCAGCTGGGCGCTCCGGCCCGTTAGGGCTGATTCTAGCCAAGCCTAGGGTAGGCCGCTTTGCGCCCGGTTCAATTAAACTCGTTGGCTGTCGGCCATAAGGTCCGTGTTCTGAAAGAGGTCAACGCAACGCATGAGTAAGCCAACCCTGGATTCCATCGCCACCGCCAAGGCTAAGCTGGAAGAGGAACTCCGGAAGCTTGAAGAACAGGAGAGCCAGCTCCGCCAGCAGCAGGCGGCCGATGCCTTCGCCGAGGTCATGAACTTGCTTGGTCAATACGGCCAGCATTTCAGCGCTAAGCAAAAGGCGGAGATCGTGGCCGCCGTGGGTGCGAGTAGCCCAGCAAAGGCGAAGAAGGAGACGGGAACCAAAGAGGTCGCCCCGAAGTATTGGCTACCCCATACGCAGGAGACCTGGAGCGGGCGTGGTCGGCCACCGAGGTCTTTCACCGCTTGGGAGGGAACCGCTGCCTACAAGGAATGGAAAGCCAAACACCCTAGCGAAAAGTTTCCGAAGTTTCCGGGGTGATCGCGCAGTCTTCCCCATAGAAAGCCTTCACCTCTGCGGAGGTGGCAGATTGGCCCTGCCAGCAGGTTTCGGGTCTCGGAGTAGGGTTTCCTCGGCCGCCAATGCACATGTTCGGCGCACAAACTGGAGGCCGTCGACTGTAGTGCGGGCGACGATGACTAGTTCATCGTTGAGGCGCAGCACGCGGTCCCCTTGCGTGGGGCTGCAAGCCGAATTGGGTTGGGCATCGAACAGGTAGGCGCTGTAACTGGCGAGCGAACTCATCGTGGGAAAGAGTGGGGAAGATGACTTCAGAAGAGAGGCTGCTGCACCAATAATCACGAGGCAGGAAAATACCCGAACCCCTCCCAAGAGAAGGTCCAGATCAGCTGGTTTAGTCCAAGTCTTGAGTGACCGAATCAGTGTCCAAAATATGGTGCCCAGCACGACGAGAATGCCGCCGATCGACACTAGGGCTGCCACGACAGGAACGAATGAGACCGGCACGAGAAGCGTCACCGTAGTTCCGAAATGAGCAGGGTCTTGTCCCGTGGCTTCGTTCACCGCCATTCGACTGACGCCAGTGGCTGCGGCCGCAGCCATCACGCCCAATGCAGCCATGGCCAACTTCACGAGAGGAAGCTCGAGCTTCGGAAGGGTCCAAAGATATGCCTCTCGCAAATAGGCTAAGGCGAACATCGTGAATCCGACGCGCGCGAGCAACCCGGCGACGTCGCTTTTCGGATCCCACATGAACAGCATGATACCGACCAAGGCGACGGCGGACGCTCCAAGATAAAGCTGGTTAACGCCGCTCTTCTCTTTCCACCATGCGTGTCCTGCTGTTGCCTTGCTCGCGACCCAGCCCACCAGATCCATTCGAGTTCCCCTGTCCTGTTACCGCAGAACCATATATGGGCTGTGTCTCAATTTCGAATACTCCAACTAGAGCGGTCTCCCTGCTGGGACGACTCGAGGGGACGGATCATATCTAGGGCGTGTCTACCCTCGCGGCATTTCATGAAAGCGGTTACACGGTCACGCTCTTTATGTGACTTGACGCGACCTTCACAAAGCCGAACACTGAGGCATCCACAAGGAAGAGGGTGCCGCTGTGGCAACGTCCCAGAAGGATGCGAATCGCTTCCCCTTAATGGTGATGCTCACCATTAACGCTGCAGTGTTTTGGGGGCTAGTGACCACCCAGCAGGTTAATCCTGCTGCCTGGAGTGGGTCTTTTCAAGGCGACTTAATAGAAAGCTTGCCGATCGCATTGGCGCTGGTTCTGACTGGCGTTCTCAACTCACAAATCACCCCGCTCACGAAGGCGAAGCTGATCTCCCTGGATTGGCTGCATCTATTGCTAAGTCACCGGGCACTTAGCGAATACCTTCGCCGCAACAATCTTACTGACGCAGCGCAGCTAGAGCGTTGAGGTTGAAGCATCTCGGATATAAGAAGACTAGAAAGGAGCATTCGATGTGGACTGATAACGAGACCGAACGCGATTTCCTAAATTTCTCCGGTGTTGCAGACACCATCGCCGAGATCATTGCTCAGGCGCAGGGGCGCCCGATTTCGATTGGTGTGTCGGGTCCGTGGGGAAGGGGAAAGTCATCGCTGATCAAGCTGACCCGAGCGTCGCTTGCTGGCCGTCCCAAGAAGAAGGACGACCGAGACTTCGTCTTCGTTGAGTTCAACGCGTGGCTTTATCAGGGCTATGACGACGCGCGAGCAGCATTGATGGACGTTATCGCCGAGAAGTTGCAGGAGGAGGCCACCAAGCGGGGCAAGGACAAGAGCAAAGTCCTAGAGTTCATCAAGCGGATCAAATGGTTCCGTGCCGCGAAGCTAGTTGCTGGAGATGCCATCGCACTTTCGCTCGGCTTGATGCCAACCGGCCTTCTCGGCGGGCTGTGGCGCACTGGGAAGAGCATGTCCGATGGCGTAGATCAGGACGAGTTGGAGCAGGGAAAGAAGCAGGCCAAGGACGCAGCGGACGCGGCGAGCTCATTGCTGGGTCCGAAGGTAGAGGAGTCTCCGCCTAAGGAAATTCAGGCGCTGCGCGATAGCTTTGAGGAGGCGTTGGAGGAGTTAGGCGTTACGCTGGTCGTTTTGATCGATGACTTGGACCGTTGTTTACCTTCCACCACCATCTCAACACTCGAGGCGATCCGCCTATTCCTGTTCCTGAAGCATACGGCGTTCGTGATCGCTGCCGATGACGCGATGATCAAACACGCTGTGAGCAAGCACTTTGGTGGATTGCAAGACGATACGTTGGTTACGAATTATTTCGACAAGTTGATTCAAGTCCCGATCCGGGTGCCTGCGCTCGGCACGCAGGAAGTGCGCGCCTACATGATGATGCTGTTCGTCGACAATAGCGAACTTGATGCTTCGATCAAAGACAAGATCCATCAAAAGGTCGGCGAACGCCTTCGTCAGAGCTGGCAGGGCAAACGAGTGGACCGTGCATTTATCCAGTCGCTGGAGTTGAAGCTTCCTCCAGCATTGATCGCGCAGTTGGATACCGCTGATCGATTGGCGCCTCTGATGGTGGCTGCATCGGACATCTCGGGAAATCCTCGACTCATTAAGCGGTTTCTCAATGCGCTTTCTATCCGCATGACCATCTCGAAAGCACAAGGCGTGGGCGTTGATGAGGCCGTTCTTGCAAAACTGTTGCTTTTCGAACGCTTGGGCGACCCGAAGGCTTATGCCGAGTTGATCGCCTCGGTGAGCGGCCACGAGAGAGGCTACCCGGTCTTGCTCACTGAGTGGGAAGAGAAAGCCCTCCAGGGAGCCGCACTAGACCTCTCTGCTCCTTGGCAAGGACCGTTCGTGCAAGAGTGGCTGACGTTGCCGCCTACCTTGGCGAAAGAGGATCTGCGCGGCGCACTCTACGTGGGCAGAGAACATGCCCCGCTGATCACGCCCGCGGACAGACTGTCCTCCGATGCAGCCGATGTGCTGACAGCATTGCTGGAGACCCCCGACGTGGCGGCCATGGTGAAACCACGTTTGGCGGCGATCAGCCGCGCAGAACTGTCCGTCATGATGGATCGCCTCTTGGATCGGGCGCGGCAGGAGCAGCAATGGGGCGTTCCTGACATTCTAGAGGCCTGCTTGGTCGTAGGAGAACAAGACCCGACCCAAGGCTTGCGTCTGGCGTCCTTCTTGCGCGAACGGCCGTTCACGCAGATTCAAGCCAGCATCGTGCCGAAAATTGCGGGACAGTCTTGGTCGGCGAGCCTTTTTGAACATTGGTCCAAACAGGGGGTCAGCGGACCGGTTAAGAAAGCAATTGAGCAGGGGAAGAGCTGATGGGGACTTCTCAGAGCAGCAAGGGGCCGGGCCCGGGTGTGCCCATGATTCCACCGTGGGCGGATGGCGCGCCGGAGGGAGGTGCTCCAGGCGATGAGCCCGGACAAGATGGGCAAGAGGGGCAGCCGGGTGACGCACCTGCTCCCGCTCCAGCACCCACGGCACCTCCTGGCAGATGGACGACGACAAGTCGCAATCTGGGCGATTACGCCAGGACTGGCGACAGCAGGGCCATGCACCGGGCGCTGAAGGGCTACGTCCGCAATGGTTATGGCGGTGCGGGCACGGCGTCTCGGCGGATGGGCGGCACCGCCACCACTGCCGGCACTCTGTCCACAGTGCTGAACAACCTAGTCGGAGGAGCCGCCCCCGATCCGAACGCGCTGTTGGATCGAGCCATTCTGGTGGGGCGCAATGCCGACGAGATCATGGATGCGGTCATCGAGGCAGTGCGACCTGTGGATGGCACTCAAGACGCTGAAGCTTCGCGGGCAGCGATTAGAGACGCTTTGTCAGAGCTTTTGGCACGCTACGAGAACGCCGACCTGCTGCAGCTGACCGATGAGCAGCGGGAGTTTGCGGTCGAACGTTTTACGGCGAACGATGTGGTTCGTCGCTTCGAGCTCGATACTGGTCAAGTGGTCATCGACAAGGCGCCGACGACCGCCGCGGGATTGGCAAGGCTGAAAGAGATCCGCAGTTACATCAAGCAGACAGTGGCCGCGTCGTTTCGGACCTTGAAGCAGGCCGGCAGCCGTTTGAGTTCCGGCAAGGTCGCCCAAGTGGTGAGGGACGCTCTACGCCAGACGTTCACGGTGTTTGAGGAGTATGTGTCATGAAAATCTTCTGTGCACCGAAAGGATGTCCTGTTCCGCCGGATCAGGATTTGGAGGTTCTGCTTTTCGGTCAACGTGACCGTAGTAACGATCGCCAAGGGAGCGCGGGAGAGGCAGTCCAGCGCGAGTTCTACAGAGCGGGCTTTTTGCCTGATCAACGGGCTTGGGACTTTCTCTCGCTGGCGCTGGCAGTGGTCACGGCCGACGTCTCTGTGACGCGCAGCGACAGTGCCGACGGCTGGACCCGTCAGATTGAGCTGGTCGTTGCTGTATCAGACCCGGCCTTTTGGTCGACGCAATCCGATGCTATTCAAGCCATGCTGGGCTTTCTTTCCACGGATCGTTGGCGTGTCAGCTTCGTAGGAGGAGGACACACACCCAAGGTGCCATCAAAGTTGGTGCGTCCTCAAGAGGATAGCGTCGTCTTGCTTTCCGGTGGGCTGGACAGTTTGGTGGGTGCGATTGATCGGGTAGAAGAGGGTCATTTGCCGTTAGCCGTAAGTAATGTGGTGCGCGGCGACGCGGACAATCAGAACCTGTTTGCAGAGCGGATCGGTGGTGGGCTCAAGCACTTGGCGCTTAGCCACAATGCCACTCCACCGTGGGGCAAGGAGAGTTCTCAGCGCGCCCGATCCATCATCTTCCTCGCATTCGCCGTGGTGACGGCCACCACGTTGGAGCGCTACCAGGCGGGTGAAGTAGTGCCAGTGTTTGTCTGCGAGAATGGCTTCATCGCGCTCAACCCTGCCTTGACCCGCACGCGCCTGGGCAGCTTGAGCACGCGCACAGCCCATCCGGAATTCTTAGGGCGCTTGCGTGAATTGCTCGCTAAGGCAGGCCTAAGAGTGGATATCAACAATCCGTATGAGGACAAGACGAAAGGCGAGATGCTCAACGAGTGCCGAGATCAAGCGTTGCTGGAGGAGTTGGCCCCCTCATCCGTTAGCTGTGGCCGCTACAGGGTGTTTGGTTACAAGCACTGCGGCCGGTGCGTTCCTTGTCAGGTTCGCCGTGCATCCATCCATGCTTGGGATCACGAGGATGACACGGAATATGTGTTCAAGCGCTTGGGGAAGCAAGACAGTGATTGTGCCCACTTTGATGATGTCAGGTCGGTCGCTATGGCAATCGCCCAGGTAAAGGTGGATGGAATGGATGCTTGGCTATCCTCTTCATTGTCCTACCCGCACATGGGAGATCGAGCGGCGCGCCGAGCACTTGTAGAACGGGGATTGGCTGAGCTTGAAGACCTGCATCTCGCGCTCGGTGTGAAGTGATAGATTTTCACTGTCATCTTGATCTGTATCCACAGCCTCAAGCGGTTGCTGCGGCGTGTCAGGAGCGTGGTCTCTACCTTCTTTCTGTCACGACCACTCCTTCTGCCTGGAAGGGCACGCTGGCGCTGGCGGAAGGAAAGAGCAGAATTAGGACGGCGCTGGGGCTGCACCCGCAGGTAGCACATTTGCGGAAGTTCGAGCTTGAGCTCTTTGAGCAGCTCGTGGGCCAAACCCGCTACGTTGGTGAGATAGGGTTGGACGGCGCGCCGGAGTTCAAGCTGCACTGGAATGACCAAGTGGAAGTCTTCGAGCGAATCCTTGCGGCCTGCTCCAACGCGGGCGGCAAGATCCTCTCGTTACACAGCCGCCGCGCGAGCAAAGACGTTCTGAGTCGGCTGGCCGAGCATCCGAGGGCAGGAATTCCTATCCTTCATTGGTTCAGCGGCACGGCGAAAGAGGTCGATAGGGCCGTTGAGCAGGGGTGCTGGTTCAGTGTGGGCCCGGCGATGCTAGGTAGTTCAAAGGGGCGCGCCCTGGTGGATCGCATGCCCAGGGAGCGGGTGCTCACCGAATCCGACGGTCCTTTTGCGCAAATGGAGGGTCGCTCTATTCTGCCGTGGGAAGCGGCGGCAGCAGTCCTTGGATTGAGCGCTGCGTGGGCAGTTCCTCGAGCTGAAGCAGAGCAGCAACTTGCTGAAAATCTGGCGCGCCTGGGCTCGGCAACCACCTGAACAGGGTGCGTGGAAAGCTTAATCGATCTCGTTGCCGGAGTTGTTCCGCCGCGAATCGTAGAAGGGACTCGCAGGTATCCGAAGTGTAAAGGCGTGTCTTGAGTTTGATTCATACGTTTACAAGCGTGTGGTGGCCGGTTGGTATAGAGCTCGGCGTTTGCGCCTAGTAGACCAACCTAGGGGAACGTCATGCGCACTCGCCGTCTGGTAGTCGGAGCTCTGGCTGCTGTTTCCTGCGTATCAGCCTTTGCCAAAGAGGCGCCGGGGAAGCAGTCCGGCCCGGAGCGTGAAGCCGTCTTAGCGGTATCTTGCAAAGGGGATAGCCGGGAGCCGAATGCCTGGTATGTAGGGCCCTATTTGGGCTACGACAACAACTTAAAGCCCGAGGACTTCGCGCGGGATTTCTACTGCGCAGAGCAGTTCAAGTCGACCTTCTATCCGAAGGGCTACGTCACGATTTACGGAAGCTCTAGCATTGGTGAATTCGCTTCCCTGTTTAAGTCTAATGCGCAGGCTGATGGATTCGACAAGACTGCCGTCGAAAAAGAATACAGTCGCATTTACGCAGAGGTCATGACCTTTGCTTACCTTTGGAGCAAGGAATACGGGCAGCACCACCAGTATCCGATCATGACCGGTGCCGGTCCCGGCCTTATGGAGGCGGGTAGTCGCGGGGCGCACGATGCCGGGCTCAGCATCGGATACACGACCTACTACGACAAGAAGCTTTCTACCGACACGAGCCCTCACGGATGGGGAGGTGTTCCTGGATTCGTGAAGTATCCGCTTCAGGCGGAACCGGAAGCCCAACAGGTCATCACCAGCGAAGGCCTGATCTTCTCCAGTGTGTCAGCACGGGAAACTGCCATGATCTTGCATTCGGCGGCGATCGTCATTGCGCCGGGCGGTGCGGGCACCGAGTGGGAGACATTCCAGATTCTAGAGATGACAAAGAGTCATCAGCTTCGGCCGGTGCCCATCTACTTCATCGGTGAGCAATATCACTGGGAAAGCCTAAACGATCGTATCAAGGACATGGAAGACCGTGGCACGCTCAAGAAGGGCGTGATCACACTGGAGCACGCCAACTGCCCCGCGGATTTGGTCAAACGCATCAGCGAGCGCTTGGGCTTGAGAGCGGTGAAGCTGGGGGTGGACGTCTGCTCCAACAAATCCGACTACGAACAAAAAGCCCTCAAGGTCATGCAGCTCATGCAGTGAGACTGTCGCTGACCGTTTAGAACCGCCGCTGGGCCATCAACGGCGTGGAGCGGCGGTCGATCGGATCAAGCTGTAAGTTGCACCCCCGATAAGCGGCACCACCACGTGCGCCGGCACCAAAGCCAACACCGCCAGGCTGAAGATCGCTCCGGTTTGCTCGGGATACGGAAGCGCTGGCGCAAATCCCATGCCGAGCAAGGCCACTACGTGGGCGACCAGCACCACGGCCCAGGTGACGAAGAAACCCTTCCAGAACCCACCCCGCTTCAAGCCCTGCTGCGCGAAGTGGGAGTGGGGCTGTCGTTCGATCCAGTCCCGCCGCTGATAGGCGCGGTAGCTGATCCAATACAGGAAGCCGAGAAGCAGCAGCAGACCGATTGCGCCCGCGACGGCAAGCCAGCCGAGGGGGTGCCCCTGCTGGATGGCCTCAAAGCCTCCGCTGGCGAAGACCAGGCTTGCCCCGCCGAGCAGGACCGTCGCGCAGCCAACGTGCGCATATGAGCGTGTGGTCGTCATGGAGTTGGCTCAGGGCCTGTGCGCGGTCCAGGTGCCCGACGCTTTGGAGAACCGGACCGGTTCGGTGAATGGCCGAACCTGCGGCGTCCCGGCGATGTCCAGCACGATGGAACCGCCCACGTCGCAGACGACGCCGTCCGTCGTCTCTGATTGTCGGCAGCCACTCAGGGCGAAGTCACGGTATTCCTGGACCCGGACGGCGCTGCCCATGGCCCCTTCGAACTTTGCAGTGATGGCCTTCTGGGCGTCGCTTTCAGAGGGCTCGTTGCTACCGCACGCGGACAAGGTGAAGGCAGCAGAGAGGACGAGGGCAGCGTTGCGAAGAATGGTCATGAACTCTTCCTTGTCGAGGATGGGGAGGGAGCGCTTACTTGTCGCGGTTGCCGGCGGGGTCGAAGCCCGCGATCCAGACGCGCGTGTCGCGGAAGGGCGTGAGGATTCCCGAGGGGCCGGGATAAAGGTCCTCAGCTCGCAGATAGCCCGAGACCCACGCCGCGCTCAGCGCGACCTTCCGTGCCTGTTCGGCCACCTCATCGCGGGACGTGGTGACGTTGAAGGGCTCGCGTGGCGGGTTCGGGCCGGAGGTCCGCTGGTCGCCGGTGTTGAGCTTCCCTGGACGAACGCGCAGACCGACCATCAGATCCGTGGTGGCCTTGGTCCTGGCGTTGTCATTGAGTTCCGCCTCCTCGCCGAGGTCGTCCTTGATCGTCAGAGGGGCGTCCGCGCAAGCCTGGAAGGTCTCGGTAGTCGAAGCCGTGGAACTGGTCCAGATCCGGGCTTCGACCGTCCAGCAAGACAGGTTTGCGCCCCATTCCTTGTAGGTCAGCGCGACACGCGGCCAGTCCAGGCGGCCCATCTGGGCGGCCTGATGATCCTCGCCCTTGAAGAGCCCATTGATGCGGCCGGCGCCGCTGATTGGGGCGTAGAGCGGGCCTGAGTGGGCTCGGGTGCCGGAACGGGGTTCGGCCCCGACCATCCGCTGCCCAGCGTCCTTCAGGCTGTCGCCCAGTTGCCGGAAGAAGCCGGGCTTCTGTTCGGGCTGATCTTGGGCGAGGGTGGAAAAGCTGGCCAGTGCCAGCGTCAGGAGCGCAAAGGCTCCAGGTCGTGCGCGTTTCATGAGGGACCCCTGTTGGCCGTCCCGTCGACGGCTATTTGCCATATTGGCAAATGCGGAGCAGACTTGGAACCGTCAGACTGCGGGCTCAGTCAGCAATCGTTCGATCTTTGCCCCATGCCCGCCGCAATTCCTCCCTCCCGCACGCTGGGCCGCCGCCTGCGCGAAGCTCGTCAGGCGCGAGGAATGACCCAAGCCGAGCTTGGGGCGGCGCTAGGGCTAGAGGACGAGAACTCGGCGGCGCCCCGTATTTCGAGATACGAGCGCGGGGATCGGATGCCAGACGAGAAGACCATGGAAGCGCTTGCTGAAAAGCTTGGCTTGCCGGTTGCATACTTTCACGCTACGTCGGACATTCTGGCCGAAGTGATCTTGCTGGTTTCTCAATTGCCAGCATCTAAGCAGAAGGCGGCACTGAAACTGCTTCGGGAAATAGCGAAGTCGGAATAATGCTAGGCGGAAGCTCAGAGGCGACCTATCAGTCGTAACTCGTGTGCCGTCAGCACTATCGCGACGGATTCAGGACAGGTGTTTGCGAACACACCACCAGCCCTTTGGCGCCCCTTGTAAAAGCGACATAAAGGTTCTGGGCGGTCATTGTCTCTGGCTGAAGAACCACCGCAACATCTGCCTCAAGCCCTTTCAAGAGCAGTGTGCTTCCTACGGATCGGCGCGGGATTGGGCGGCCAAGGTGACGGTTACGCTCACGGGCCTGAAGAGCGGCAGAAACAAAGTCTTGCCCCCCGTTGATGACTGCCTGCATTGCGGACCGACAGCAATGGAGAATTTCCGGACGATAAACGCGCGTATCAGTGTGCTCCGCCAACATGTTAACCAGTTGAAGGGCGCTAGACATCGTTCGCTCACTGTCAAACGTGACTGCACACCACTCTACTGGTGTGGGCGGGGTTCGAGCTCGCCCCGAGCGTAGAGATGCGACACGTGTGACGAGGTTGCTAGCCCCTACGCCGGTCATCACGGCAGAGCAAAAATCCGCCAGATTCTGAAGTGCATTCGGGGCATCTAGGACAAAGCGGCGAGCGAAGTTGACCAGGTCGCGAAGATCTACGGCCTCAACTGCCATCGCTCCAGGTGTTTGGCTGGTTAGCTGGTGGCGGCCTTGAACGTTCATGGAATCCCCGATGACGAGCACTGTCCCGTCTCTGCTGGGTGCGCTTGTGCGTGCCGCAACTAGCCGCTGTTGCACCTCATTGCCTGGGGTCAGCTGGACCCATCGAACCTCCGGAGGCGCATTACGAAGATCGATGCTCTGACCGACAGAGAGCAAGGGCCTCAAGGACAGAAGCCATTGTCCTAAATTCTCAGCCCCGGAGAGCCGCCAGCGCCACGGCGTTGCAAGGGCTCCAACAGCAGGAAAACGTGCTTCTACATGTTCGCCCCATTGCACCAACTGGTTTCCTCCAAACCCGAATATCGCTTGGAGGGGATCTCCTAAGACGCAAGTCGGCAAGCTCTCAGCCAACGCGGATACGATGGCGTGTTGGATAAGGCTGCAGTCTTGGTATTCGTCCACCAGCAAGCCGGCATAAGTGGATGTGATCGCTTGTCCCACATGACCAGCTTCCAACAGGCATCGAGCTGCGACACGGATCGTTGGGTAGTCATTGCTCGGGTTCCTGAGCTCTAACAACTGAGGCGTGTGACCGCTTCGCGCCGGAAACTTTGCGATGAGCCGCATCGAGAATCCATCGATCGTAGAAAGCCGATACGCGCTACTTGGGATCTCGGCTCGCTTCAGGCGCGTTCGCAATGCCGCGACGCCAGCGTTAGTGTGGGTCAGGACCAAGAACGGCCTGCCTCCGGGGTGAGATCGAAGTGCATCCGCGATCAACTGAGTCTTACCGCATCCAGCCGGCGCGGTAACAGACCCTCGCTGGATAGCCAGCAGATCGATCTCAACTGGCACTGGTGAAGCTCCACAGCTGATCCGTAACGCCCTTGAAGAGGGGTTCTGCAAGCGGCAATGAGGGACCCACGATATCGAGGGCTATCTCTTGATAGCTGGTTAGTGACTTGAACCAACCGCTGCCACGGATGCGAGATGCTTGACCTAAAAGCGCGCGAGAATTGATTGAATAGCCACTCATAAGCCTTTCGATTTCAATGCTGTCCAAGCTGGCGTGGCCGTTGGATCGAGTCTGGATGTGCTGGTTCATCAGCTCGGCGCCAACTAGTTCCTTGGCCTTGGTCATGAGGGCGTCTATGGCGTCCACGCTTAGATGGCGAAAGAGTTCGTCTTCCAGGGTTAAGCCATTTCGCCAAGTTAGGAGTTGTCCGCCCGTTGCAAGGTAAGCCTCTGCAACACCGGCGCTGGCCGGCTTGTCAGCATCGATGAACACCAAGACGCGATAGCCAAGTTTGCGAAGCGCCGTTCCCCTAGCAAACGCTTTGTCAGGGTTGCCACCACCTGCGTTGACGTAAGCGCCGCCGTTCGCCAGATAGGAGGAAGCACCACACTTGACCCACCATTGATCCAAGCCTCGAGCGAAGCCCACTTCGCTCGCCCCTTCGCACACGATGACCGATTTCGCCAAGAATGCTTCAGGATCAGCCCGGAGCGTGCTTTGAATTTCGTCGGCTGTTCCGGCGGCCGCCACAGCGTGGCTTGGAGGTCCTGGCCGCACAACAAACAATTGGTCACCCGACAGCTCGCGCAAAGCTACCGGAGAGTGGGTGGTCAAGAAGACCTGTAGAGGCAACGTAGCGTCTTTGGCTCCCAGCGAGTCCAGCAACCGCATGAGCCGATGGGGTTCAAGCCCATACTCCACCTCATCGACTAAGGCGATCGGAGCTGAGGTAGACGCGGCTCGCTGGAGACCGGTGACCAGAAGGCGGGCAGAACCCGTGCCAAGAGAGCGCAGGGGTATGCCGGTGTCGCTATGTAGCGCTATAGCTCCTTCGCCTATCGAGACCGAGTGCGAGTCAAGTAGGGCCTGCGGCATCGTTCCAACGGAAACCCCCAGAGCCTGTGCGGTTGTGTGGACAATGGTGAGGGTCTGGCCCAAGTGGGACGATGCCTGTGTGCCGAAGTTGGCTCGCGCTTGACGAGCGGCCAGTGCGAGTTGGGCGCCGAGTTCCGGTCGTTCGTCAGTCAGCCGATTAAGCACAGAACCCCGGCTCCAGGACAGATTAGAGTTGGCAAAGCTCCCGATGCGAGCGGGCGCCAGCGCAGTCCGATCTTTCCATGGCAGCCCTCGCTCAAGGTTGTCTCGGCTGGCCCTTTCTGAAAAGAGTGTCCACGAGGGCTCCAAATCTGCCCCTACCTGAAGCAGTAGCGTCAAGACGGTCTCCAGCCCAACCCGCGGCTCGTCTTCTACTGCTCCGGTCAGTGCGTCAAACCCACGTAAGAAGTCGCCGTATAGATCAATATCCATCAATGAGGCAGGGAGGTCCCCGAGCGTCACCTTGATGGCGATGGCGGCCTCGACGTTGAGACCGTAGAAGTCCATGTCCCCAAAGGAAATGCTTCGTCGCGCCCCTAGGCACAAATCGATGGCATCTAAGAGAGTAGACTTTCCACTATCACCTGGGCCGATTAGGCAATTGATACCTGGTGCCGGCGCCCAGTCCAAGGAGTGAATCGACCGGAAATTCCGGATGGACACGTGGCGAACGCGTGGCATAAAGGTTCCTTGGTAAGGTCAGCAACCAACAGTCCGTGGGGCCCCGGCGACGTGGCGACCACCTAGCCCCAATCCGATCCTAAACCCTTCTCATCTAGAGTTTATCTGACCCGCGCCGGAAACCGCTTGAGCCAAGCCGCTGATGGCATCTAGATGCTTCTGACCATGAGAGCGAGGGTGATAACTTAAGGATAGAACCTGCTCGGATCCTGAAGCTGTTTTGCAAACTGCCCCCTCTCGTAGACCGGAAGTTCGACCGGAGGCTGGTAGCTCGCCAGTGCTTTGATCTGCTTGGACCGGGCCACCGCCGGCTTCTTGTGGAAGTAGGCCTCATGAAGGACCGGCACTTTCTTTGACACGGAGTGGCCGGTGACCAGCGCGATGTCCTCTTCAGGGACGCCTTGGTGGTGTAGTTCCGTGGCAAAGGTATGCCGGAAGGCATGGAAGCCCACCCCCTTCGGAAAGCCGAGGTCTCTCAAGTAACGCCCGAATTGGTTCAAGATGCCTTGGCTGTAGCGCGCGTTGGTTTCGCCCGATTTTCGATTCACGCCGGCAGAGAGATGCGGGAAGAGGCGAGGGTGTCCACATGCACGCATGTCTTCGACGAACTCAATGAAGCCAGCATCCAGGAGGGGCTTGGGGATGGGCAAGGTCCTAACCGCGGCCTTGCCTTTAAGGCTCTGGCGGCTCCGGCCGGTGGCCTTGTGCGCCAAGTCGGCATCGATCGTCTTTTGGATGCGGATGCACCACACGCCGCTCTCTTGAACAATGTCGGCCAACTTGAGCTGAGCCACTTCGTTGATGCGAGCGCCCGTGTAGAGGCCAATCATCGGGGACCACCAGCGGTGCGGATGGCACTTGGCCCAAGGGATGAACGTGGCCGGTGCAAAGATTCGCTTCAAATCCTCGTCATCGAACAACCGCTCTGGCTTGTTCGGGTCGATCGCCAGATCCTTCTTGACCTCCGCGAACGGTGCCATGGGGGAGGCAGGAATGGCGCGGGTGCGGACCAGCTGATTGAAGAAGGCAACCAGGAACCGCCGGTGCCTTTCCATGGTCGCCGGTGCGGGCGCTTTAACACCCTCTTTCTTACCCAGGGCAATCGCCCTGTCGGGCGGTAGCGATGTGAAGTTTGGGAAGGCCATTAGGCCAGTAGGCGCCCAGCGGATGACATCCCACAGCTGGTAGATGTGCTTGTGGTCGATGCGGGACACCGGAATGTCGCCGCATGTCAGCTTCAGCAGCTTCAAGGTGCGTTCGGTCGCTTCGATGGTCCTGGGCTGAAGGTTTCGCCGGGCCATGTCGTTGAGATGGTCTTGCATCTCGATCGAAAGAAGGCGAGCGGGGGAAGCTACAGGCAGCGGCTCGGGATAGCGAGTCCCGTCCTTGCTGATCCGAAGACGCTTGGTCTTGTCGCACGCCATCAGGAAGATTTCCTGGAGATTGATGGCGGCTTCGCGGCCCGCGATAGCGACTTCCTCAATGACGACCCGTCCGATACGGACGCCTTTCATTGTGAGCAGGCCGAAGGGGCTGTTGATGTAGTTCTGAAGGGTTTGGTTTGTTGCGTGGGGTTGGTTCGACATGGTGTCACTTCCATCGGGAGATGGAAGTAAGGTCAATCAGGAAAGAAATTCGTCAACCCATCTGAGACATTTTTCTGCAAAGCGAGTGATGGCCTTAGGCATTGAGATCTTGCTGGGATCAAACGGCATGGGTGGCACGCGCATTATCACCGCTGGCTTATGTGCAAACTATTTTGGATCAATGGCTTGCATTTTTAGCTCTTGCTTTCTTTCGGAGTCATGACCGTACTGTTTAACGAAACAAGCTAACTTGAGGCTCGGCATTTGTTAGGAAAGATCTGTACGAAAGGTAAATTGGTGTGTTTAGTCGTGGTGAGCTCGCGGGGTTGACATGTATCTAGTCGCACCTAGATTCGGGCAGTCAAATCGAGGTGTGATCCATGTATCCAGGAGACTACTGCCTTTGCGTATTACGTGAACCGATGAGTAAGGATCATCGCAAGGTGATGGCGCGCGTGGCGCTAAACACACTGCTGGATCCTGACAGGTATTTGGTTGATCTCTCAGAGATATTGTTACTTCCTTATGGACTTCGGATGAAGACACGCGCTTTTCTATCCTTTTGTTCAATTAATTCGAGCGAGTATGTGAGCAAGTCACGCACTAGCTGCACCGAACTACTCAAGATTGTGGAGGAGTAGATGCACGCTTCGGAGTTTGTGCGGTTTATTGAGTCTGCGGATACCAATCAGTGCTTGATGGCGCGAATTCTTCTTAACTCGACTGGACTCCACTTGGAGTTCCCAGTTGACATATGGGAGCTGAGGAAGTTGAGCCCTCTTAACCGCGCTGTAGTTGAAGGCTTTCTCACGTGGGTCGAACACAACTCCGACTTTAGGTTTGGTGAGGCATTCCTGCGCGGCCTCAGGGATCGGGCCAAGTTCTATTACTGAGTGAGCCTGTTCTTTGCCGAGGCGGCTGCTTCTTCTGAGAAGAATTCCGCCAATTGTTGTGTCGACGTGATCTGGCCTGACCTCACACGCATGAGGACTTCTTGCAGGACGGAGTGCTTTGCAATGGGCTGATGTCTGTGAATCCAGGCCGCAATGGTCTTCCATAGATCCCAGTCGAAGTCGCCCCAAGACTCTTTTATTGCCGAGTCGAGAAGTGCTGGTTTTGAAAGAGCATCTAGTAGTGCTTTAGCAACCTTCTTCTTTTGCTCTTGTTCTCTGGGCCGACTTTTGTCGGCATCTTCCGATCCGAGCAATAGCTCCAGAAGGAGCGCTGCGATGTGAGTGTGCGGAATTTTCAAAGCGCAGAGCTCTTCCGCAATCTGCGTCATAAGCAATGGAAGAGGGGCGGGGATGAGGGAGCGAACTCCGGATAGGCAGTCGGTTGACGGCGACCAGTTCATCGATGGAGCCTCAGGGCGTGAGCATATGGCGATACTACTGGTCGGATCGAAGGCATTACCAGACTGTCGCATGAGGCCGGACTGCCTTAGAGGTGATTCTGTCGGTGGCGTTGATTGTGACGTTCTATCCGGCGCTGGGCCTCTTGAAGGGAATCCTGGCTCCGCTGTCCCTACCTCAAGGGCAAGCCTCCTCCACGGCGCTTCCGCTCTGTTGCGGCCCTTTGCTGCGCGCCGCTGCCGCGGTGCTCACTCCCGGGTGCGGTAGGGCCTGACGCTTCGCTCTTCGGCTCCCACGAGGCGCACGACGCGCCGGTGAGAAGAACTGATGAAGCACACCAACGACTCGACTGCGCACTACTCCCTGCAGATGACCGCCGAGGACATCCTTCAGGCGGCCGCAGACATCCTGGAGCAGCGGCTCCGCCGTCAGGGCAGCATCACTGAACCCGCGCAGGCGGGCGATTACCTGGTTGCCCGATGTGCTCACCTGGCTCACGAAGTCTTCGGCGTCATCTTCCTCGACACTCGCCATCGGATCCTGAGCACGGAGCACCTGTTCTTCGGCACCCTTGATGCCTGCGAAGTCCACCCTCGCGTGGTTGCCAAGCGTGCGCTGGAGCTCAACGCAGCTGCGACGGTCCTGTTTCACAACCATCCGAGCGGAAACCCCGAGCCCAGCCAAGCGGACCGGCTGATCACGGACCGCCTGAAGCAGGCCCTGTCTCTGCTCGACATCCGGGTTCTCGACCATCTCGTCATCGGCGGTCGGCAGCACGTCTCCCTGGCAGCGAGGGGGTGGGTCTAGGCCCCTCGCGCGATGCTGCCATTCGGGCAGGCGGGTAAATCCATTTACCAAAGAAATCAATTGCACGCCCTTGCATGGGGCCGAGATACTAAGCCCGCGTGATCAGGGGTGAAGTCGATCACGGTCTGCAATCCCGGTGGGGGCCGGAGGCAGGTGCGTAGCACGTGCAGGACTCCCGGGTGCGCGGTGTATCCCGTCATCTAGTGTTTCGCGTCCAGGATGGGCCACAAGGCTGCCAGCGCGGAAACGGAGTTCTGCTATGTCCGACCAGTCTTCCCGCCTGTCGATGGGTGCCGCTACGCTGTTGGTGATCGTCGCCGCGGTGATCCTTGCCCCTCTGGGCGCCTTCATTTACGAAGTGGTGGCCCGCACGATGGGCGGCAATTTGCCGCCGCAGGTCCTGGCGGCCCCTGATCCCATTTCGGACTCGGTGTCGGCCACGGCCGCCGAGTTTCGGGTGGACGAGTCGGGAGCGGCGACCTACACGGTCCCGCTCTACACGGTGCCAGGCACGGCGGGTGTCAAGCCCGAGCTAGTCCTGAAGTATTCCCACCAGGCGGGCTATGGTCCGCTGGGCAAGGGTTGGGCCATCGGAGGTCTCTCGTCCATCACCCGCTGCCGCGCCAGCCGCGAAGCAGGCGATTACTTGGGGGCGGCCACTCCTGACGGCACGCCTCGACCGATCAACTTCACCGACACCGATCGCTTCTGCCTCGACGGGCAGCGGTTGTTGCCCTCCAGTGCCACGTGCCCGTCTGCGGGCGGTGCATCGGGGGTGGCCTACGCCACCGAGATCGACACCTTTGCCAGGGTTTGCGCCTACGCCGCAGGCGGCACCACCACGGGTCCCGCGTTCTTCACCGTGGAGCGCAAGGACGGCTCCACCAGTTGGTATGGCGACCGCGACAGCAACGGCGGCACGAACCGGCCCGATGGCTACTTCGAGGCTACGTCACTGTTGAACCCCGGTGCTGCTCTGGTCTGGGCGCAGACGCGCTTCCAGGACTCCACCGGCAATTACATCGACTACCTCTATTCGGAAAATCCGGCGGGTCCTGGCAGTGGTGAGCACCTCATCAGCGAGGTGCGCTACACCGGCAAAGTGAGCTTGCCGGGTCAGTCGGGCGCCACGGTGGCGCCGTATGCCCGTGTGGTCTTCAACTACGGCGTGCGACCCGAGGCCGATTGGGGGCGCAGCTATTCGTCCGGTGGCATCTACACCCACTCCCGTCGCCTGGAGAGCATCACGAGTTGCGGCACGATGGGATGCAGCACCCCTGATCAAGTCCGGCACTACTTGCTGACCTATCAAATAGCGGCTTCAGGCACTCGCCAGGAAAACTTGATCGGTTTGCAAGAATGCCGCGACAACACCGCGGCCGTGTGCGCGGCGCCTACGTCGTTTGTCTGGAGCTCGGGCAAGCACGAGCTGGCTACGCAAGAGTATCCGGACAACTTGCCATTTGGCGGTGTTTCCACCTACCGCGGCTTCAAGCTGGGCGACGTCAACGGGGATGGCCGCACTGACATCGTTTATTTGAAGAAGGGCAACTGTGCCTGGAATCAACTCGAGTCCTGCATCTCGGACTACCTGACTGTGGCCACGGGCTCGATGGACGCGGCCGGCGTGCCGAAGTTCTCGAACACTCCCAAGATTCAATTCATGACGTTCAACAGCCGCGGCGACGGGTCTTGGCACCTGTTCGACTACAACGGCGATGGAATGGAGGACCTGTTCGTTGGCGATGATGGAGCTTGGAAGGTTCACCCCTCCAACGGGACGACCTTCGACAAGTCGCAGAACCTCATTTCGTCCTTGTCGCCCGCTGTGCCGATCAACAACGGCAAGAACGATCAGGTCCAGCTCGCCGACATCAATGGCGATGGCCTGACCGACATCATCTACCCCAGCGGTGGCGCGTTACGTGCCCGCCTGATGGAGCGCCAGGGTGCAGGATTCTCTTGGGGCGCGCAGCGGACCATCGCCATCGATGAGTCGTCTTTGGGCGGCATCCCGGAATGCTCGGGCGGCTTGGGTGGCATGGGCGATCCTTACACGACGTGCTCTCGCACCATCGCAGGTTCTCCCACGCCGAAGACGAACTTCGCCCAGATGGCGGACTTCAACGGAGACGCAGCGTCCGACATGCTCATTCGAGTGGACACCCGGGTCGAGCGCTACCTGGCCGGCTATCCTGGGTGCGAATACATTCCGCAACTTCAGCGTGGCGACACCAGCCAGTCCGGTGGGCCGACTTGGAACGTCTTGCCTTACTTGACCGAGCCAGAGCCGGACGCCGAGCAAAGCGCCATGGCGGCGGCCGAACCGGGCAATCCTTGCTGGGAGATCACCACCCAGAGCGAATTGCACGCCTTCGTTGTGAAGGAAATCGGCGCCGCGAACATCGGCGTCTCTAGCTACGACGTGGTCTCCGGCGGCAGCCCCAACAGCCTGACGCTGACCGATATCAACGGAGACAGCCTGACCGACGTGGCTGTCCAGGGCACGGATAGTGGCGATTGGGCTTGGAAGCTCAACACGGGCACCGGTTTCACCATCGGTGGCATCACGGGCGTGGCCAACTACCGCAACCAAGTTCGGTTCTCCGACGTGAACGGCGACGGCCGTTCGGATCTGCTCTACGTGTTGGACATCGGTGCATACAAGGCCTACTACGTCCGTCACGCGTTGCCGGGCGGGGGATTCGCTGCGACCGGCACCGCCATCCTCGGCAACCGCGCGCGCATCTGCGAAGGCAACGGATGCGACGAGCGGCAGAAGGTGCCGATGTTCGCTGACTTCGACGGCGACGGAAATCAGGACTTCCTGTCATTCCGGGTCCAGGACAACCCTGATGTCTACCTGTCCCGGGCAACGCAGCGGTTCACACCGCGCGACGTGATCACGCAGGTGGTCAATGGCTTGGGCGCCGTCACCGAGATCGACTACGCCCCAATGACCAACGCGGCGGTATATCGCCGCGACACTGGCTCGCGCAATGGATTGAACTGGGGCAGAGGGTCCCCGGTGATGGATCTTGTGGTGCCCAACTACGTGGTCAGCCGTGCATCCAGCAGTTCGGCCCAAGGTGGAAACGCATCGGCACGTGCTCGCGTCTACTACCGATACACGGGCGCCCGTGTTCAAGCCGGTGGCCGCGGCTTCCTCGGCTTCCGCGAAATCTACACCATCGACACCAATCAGACCGGTGGTTACGTGGTGACCACCACGAACTATGCCCAGAACTTCCCGTTCCAGGGCTTGCCGGTCCAGACCACCAAGGCCGCGGTCATCGGCCAAGCGTATGTGGCGCCCTCGTGCGCCACCGGCATCGTGAGCAACAGCTGCTTTGCGACCCCTGGCCAAGCTCATCCGGCCCTGGGCGGCAGTTGGTTCACCAACCAGATCCAGAGCTGGGAGATGGCGCCGGCCGGTTTGGCAACCCAGGCGCCGATTCACGTCCGCACGATGGGAACGGAAGAGCACCTGAGGGATCCCTACACCGGAACCCAAACCAGCAAGGTGGCAACGGGCTTCACCTACGGCAACTACGGCAACGTCAGCCAGACCGTGGTGGACACCTACACGGGCGCGGCGACGTTGGTGAACACCCTGATCACCAGCAACAGCTATTCGGACGACCCCAGCAAGTGGCGCCTGGGACGTCTCACGTCCAGCACCGTGACACATCGCCGACCGGGCCAGGCCGACGTGGTGCGAACCACGGGCTTCAATTACGCCACATCCGGCGCCGCCACGGGGCTTCTCACCGAGGAACGCTTACAGCCCGGTGGCGCAGCAAGTCTGGCTTCCACGACCAACTACCTGCTGGACGACTACGGCAACCGCGTCCAGACGACCACATGCGCCGCGCCCGCCACCGACTGCTCGATCAATGGATTCCAGTTCCGCCCGGCGACCCTTGAGCAGGTCAAACGCTACTCGCGCGTGGAGTATGACGGCCAAGGACGTTTCCCCGTGGCCATCTATGAGCCGTTCTGGACCGACGGCGGTGGTGTGGAGCAACGCACGTCCTACGTGACCCAGCGCAACGTCTTCGGTGACGCAACCGAAACGCTGGACGTGAACAACGTCCGGCAGATCTCCATCAAGGGCGGGATGGGTCGCGACTACTTCTCGTGGGCCCAGACCATTCCTTATGCCGGGCCCGGTGGCAGTGGCGTGTCCTCCCTGACCACCTACCGCTGGTGTGGCAGCGGAGGGGTGGCGTGCCCAAGCGGGGCGAAGTATCGCCAGCAAGTGGCTGTCACTGCCCAGCCACGCGTGTGGACCTACTACGACCAGCTCGCACGCCCCATCCTGGTGGCCAAGGAGACGTTCAACGCCAACGTCATCGACCAGGACGTTTCAGCCGTCTGCACCGAATACGACGGTGCAGGCCGGGCGGTGCGTTCGTCCAATCCGTTCTTCCTTTCCGGCACGGCGGGAATGGACGGACCCACGGACGTGGGCGCCGCTTGCGCCAGCGGCAGCCGCCTCTGGACCACGACCGCTTACGACGTGCTGGGCCGCCCAACGGGCGTTCAAGGCCCGGACGGAAGCCTGATCACCACGCAGTATCAAGGTCTCACCACGACCGTCTACGACCAGCGCAACAACCCCACTACCCAAGTGCGCAACGGCAAGGGCGAGGTGGTGATGTCGCAGGACGCGGCCGGACTGCAGACCATTTTCACCTACACCGCCGATGGCAACTTGCAATCGGTGTCGCGCAGCACCGGGGCGGGCACCATCGTCAACAGCTTCGTCTACGACGCGTTGGGTCGGAAGGTCCAGCAGCTGGACCCCGACAGCGGCACCATGGTGTTCCAATACAACGCGCTCGGCGAGCTGATCGCGCAAACCGACAACGGCGGCAATCGCATTGAGAACGAGATCGATGCCCGAGGCCGTATTTGGCGATCGTCCAGCAAGCTGCCCAATGGGACCGTTGAGTCGCAAACCCTCACCGTCTACGACACGCACCCCAATGGTCTGGGCGCGAAGTCCCGCGAATCGGTCACTGGTCAATATTCGGCATGGTCGGGCGTGCTTGGAACGGAGCTGAACTACGACCGCTTCTTCAACTACGACGCCATGGGCCGTCCAACGGCCACCTCCATCATCGTGGACGAGGAAATGCTGGGGACCGAGGTGGCGTATGACGCGCTGGGACGTCCCTGGAAATCCCGCGACGCAAGCGGGGCGTGGGTCAAGCAGCAATACAGCAGCCGGGGCGTGGTGGCGGTTTGCGCTAGCGATGCCCTGGATCAGGACCCCACTTGCGCCAGCGGTGCGGATACCTACCAACGTTTCCTGGCCGCCGATGCGTGGGGGAACATGTCCCGCGAGCAGCGAGGCGGCAGTGCCTCCATGGAGGTTCGCAGGACTGTCCATGAGCAGACCGGCAGGACCACGAACATCTGCGCAGGCAACGCCAGCTGCAGTCTGGTCAACGAAGCGTATGTGTGGGACGCCGCGGGCAACTTGGCCTCTCATCAGAAAGAAGGCCGATACCTGGAAGGTTTCACCTACGACGCCCTTAACCGCGTGACCGAAGGCCGGTTGACCATGGCCAACGGTGTGGCGGTCAATCAGGTCATGCTGTCCACCGCTTACGATGGCCTGGGCAACATCTGCAGCAAGAACGGCGTGGGATACGCGTATCCCGGCGCCGACGGCTGCGTGGGCGCGTTGCCCATGACCCAGCCCAGTTCGGTGCCGGCGTTGGCGGCCGCCGCGCTGCCAAGTTACCAGCGGGCCAACACGCGCCAACACGCACCGTCGGCGTTGAACAAAATCTGGAACACAGCACCTGAGTCGACCTACCGCCGTTACAGCGACGACGATCGTCCGAGCTGGGACAAGGAAGCCGATGAATGGGGCATGGACACTCCGTCCAAGGGCCGCTCCTTCTGGCAGCCTCGCAGTGCTGCCGGGAAGACCGCTGCTACACCCAGGGCAGCAGGCGCACCTCAGCTGTCTTTGCTGGCGGCACCCCTGAAGACACAGTCCACCTTGGCGGCGGTCTCGTCGGTGGCGTCCAGTCCCCACGCCGTCAATCAGACGGGCGAGGGAGCCACGGCGGCGTTCTTCTACTACGACGATCGCGGCAACCAGACCGTGCGCGACGCGCCTGGAACGGCACGGGATCGCACCATCCGCTACAGCGCCGACAGCAAGGCCCATGAGATCCAGATGGGCAATGGCCAGACTACGCGTTTCTGGTATGGGCCGGATGGGCAGCGCTACAAGCGGCAAGACGGCAGCAACGTCACGCTCTACATCGACGGCGTGGAGATCCTCATTCAAAACGGTATGAGGACGGCCAAGCGCTACGTGGCCGGCGTGGCCATGCAGACCGTTGTGGCCGGTGTTGTCCAGGCGACCAAGTTCTTGTTCCACGATCAACTGGGAAGCTTGGTGCGTATTTCCAATGCGGATGGCTCGTTGGCCGAGGCGCTGGATTACACCGCCTTCGGTGACCGCAGGGCCTACGGCAATCCCAGCGGCACCTCCGGAGCGTCGCCCAACACCAACCGTGGGTTCACGGGCCACGAGTATGTGGACGGGACGCAGGTCATCCACATGAACGGACGTATCTACGACCAGGAGTTGGGGCGCTTCTTGCAGCCCGACCCCGTTATTCAGGATCCCACCAACGCGCAGAGTTGGAACGCCTACACCTACGTGTTCAACAACCCGTTGGCCTACACCGATCCGACGGGCAACATCACCTTCAGGCAAGTGTTGGGCATTGTGATCATGATCGTCGGTATCGTGGTGGTGCGCGGCATGGATGGCGGTGCCACGGCCAAGATGGGCGCGATGATGGCCTTCGGCTTTGCCAGCGGTTACGTGGCCACGGGCACGATTCAAGGCGGTGTGATGGGCGCGTTCTCGGCAGCGGTGTCCTTTGGTATCGCCAACGGGGCCATGTCAGCAGGGCAGGAGTTCTTTGCCCGAGCGTTGTCCGGTGGCGTGCTGGAGATGGTCCAAGGCGGCAAGTTCGGCCATGGCTTCGCTTCGGCCGGCCTGACCAGCGCCTTCATGCCGCAGGTGGGTGGAATCAACAACGACATTGTCCGCACGGCCACGGGTGCCCTTATCGGTGGCACGATCTCCAAAGCCACGGGCGGCAAGTTCGCCAACGGGGCGATCAGCGGCGCCATCCAAGGCGCCATGACCAAGAACGCCACGGATGCTCAACAGTCCAGGAAGGCGCCCAGCGTGGTTTCCAAGTCCAGCGGCATGCCGCTGAACGAAGGCCAGGCCAAGGCCGTGGTGAAGCAAGGCCTGGGCATCTTCAAGAGGATGCGGGCCGACGGGGTCATGGACAACATGGCGAATTACGACGAGATCGATGCCGTCAGAAAGCAGCACCCGAACGCCTTCCAAGTGAAATACGATGGGGTGAGGACATTCGTGACCGGCGGCGGTGAGATCTATGCCGACGCAGATGTCGAGTTCTATAGTGGGATCAAGTTCCATAGAATCGATTCGCTGGACGGCTTCATGGAGGGCCTCTTCCACGAAGTAGCCCACTTGGACCCCAAGCTTGCCGCGCAATGGCGTAACACCTTGCCAGGTAACGGGGGGCGAATTGAGTCTTACCCGGACGTTCCAGAGCAGATCCGCATCCACGACGTGATCAACAAGGGCGTAAAGCCTCTGATGGAGATTTACCGTGCGAAATACCGTCCTTAGTCTCTTGCTGTTGCTCGGGGTTAGTGCACATGCCGGGGCAAGCACCGTTCGATCTGACGAAAGCCTTGTGGGCACGATCAAAGCCGCGGACAAGCACCTGTTTGGCTACGTCAGGTGGTCTGCGGTGGGTGCTTTTGGTTATGGCAGGCCATTCCTTTTCAACTATGAGATCGCCACGGAAGGGGCAAAGCCGGTGATCGTTTGTTCTCAGACACCGCTGACGATTGGTCAGAAGGCGCTGGTCGTCATCAAGAAGCACGAACAGCCCGCGCCGGTCGGCTGCTCGAAAGGATCGATCTACATCCCCATGGGCAGGTTGGATACATTCATCTATCCCGCCTCGTCCGCGCTGGACAGGACGCGCGATTGGATCGCGCTACCGCCCGCGGTCGATCAGGACTTCGGATGCAAGGTTCAGACGCTGGACTACGAGGCAACCTCCAAGGATGGCGCCGGAAAGGCAACTGACGACTATGCGGCAGCCTTGAGCGCAAGCCGTTTTGTTCTGTGGCAGGACTTGCGGAAGTGTCTGTAGGGAGTTCCCATCTCCAGCCGATGGTGACGCCAGCGTGAGTAAATGGTCTTTCGCAACGTTTCCGTCGCTCTTGGCATGGACGGCATTCTTGTGCATTGCGGGCTGTGGCGGAAGCCGCAATGAAACGGAGGACGCCAGCAAACTGTTGCGCTGCTATCCACATGGGGTTGCGCCGGGAAACTTTTGCCGAGCGTCTATGTTGCAGGTAGTCACGGCGCGTGGGCTCTTCGACGGTCGACAGGTGATCGTCCCAGGCTTCGCCGGAGATGTCGAAGGGGACCTCTACTTGTTCCCCAATCAGGAGTTCTACCGCAGCCGTGACTTGTCGTCGTCTGTTCGCTTGCTTGGAAACATCGAGCTTTTGAAGGGCAAGATCAACAGCAACGTCATTGTTTTCGGCTCCTTCTCGCTTGAAGCACCCGACCCATCAACGCTCATGAAGCCCGTTGGAGCCATTTCTATCATCCATATAAGGAATGGATTCGATCGAGGTAATGAGGCTACGGAGAGTGCGCAACAGTAGGCGAAACCTCCGATGTCGAGAAGGAAAAGCGGATGGTAGGCGAGCTCTGGGTAACGAATAGCAAGGGTATGGGAATCTACCTCATGGTCAAGCTGAAGGACGAGAAGGGCAACAGCGTCACCGAGCAGTTGAAGGCGGCGATTACCAAATAGTCTGTGGAGCCCGAACGGAGGCAAAGGAATGGCTGTCTACATCTCTGAGTTGGACATCAGGAACTTTCGGTCGTGCGTGGCGACCAGCCTGCAGCTGACGCTCTTCACACCGCTGGTTGGCTTGAACAACTGCGGGAAGAGCAATTGCCTCACCGCTCTCCAGTGGTTGGTTCGCAAGGTGAAGCTGGGCGTGGAAGACTTCCACGACCCCGTTCAGCCGGTGCAGGTGATGGGAACTCTGCGCGGTATCACCGAAGCGGATCTGGAGGTCCTGGAGCAGAAGCACCGTAAGAAGATCGAAGGGCATGTGCGTGACGGTGTGCTTATGTTGCGTCGCGAACAGCAGGTGCCGGGTGGCGATACCGAGCTTACCGTGATGAATCCGGACACCGGCGACTGGGAGCCTAACCCCACCGGGATCGACAACGCCATTTCAGCGCTTTTCCCAGACCCGATCCGAATTGGGGCCATGGAGAACGCGGAAGAGGACGCTAGCAAGGCCAAGACGACCACCACGATTGGCAAGCTGTTGGCCTCGATGCTTGCGGCCATCCAGGAGCAGCACGAACAGGCTTTGACCCCTCACCTGGCGGCCATCTTGGGGATGATTTCAGCAGAAGGCGGCGAACGTTTAGAAGAGCTGGGTCGCATCGATGAATCGATCAACCGCAAGATCTCGGACCTGTTCCCCGGAATCCGCATCAAGCTGGACTTCCCGGTGCCTGTATTCAACGACCTGATAAAGGCCGGCACGGTCAAGGTTTACGAAGGGGAGGGACGAGGGCGTGCCTTCGGGTCATACGGGCACGGCGCGCAACGCGCCATCCAGATGGCCATGGTGCGGCACCTGGCTGACCTGAAGCGAGGAGAAGCGGCGGCTGGTGGCGTCACCTTGCTCTTGGTGGATGAGCCCGAGTTGTTCATGCACCCATTCGCAGTTGAGCAGGTGCGTGAGGCTCTTCGTTCACTGTCGGATGCGGGGTATCAGGTGGTTTTCTCAACCCACTCGGCACAGATGATTCTCGCCAAGGACGCCAAGAACGCTCTTCTGATGACGAAGAATCACATGGAGGGCACCAGGGCACGTCCCCGCATGCAATTGGTGGTGGAGCAGTTGGTGGAAAATCCGACCCACCAGCTCCATCAACTCTTCAGTCTCACGAACTCTTCCCAGATACTGTTTGCCGACAAGGTCGTGCTCACGGAAGGGAAAACGGAACTTCGCCTGTTGCCGTCCATCTTCCAGGTGGTCGCGGGGAAGACCATGGGGCAGTCTTCTCTTGCAATAGTTGCTATGACCGGGGTAGCGGATACGAAGAAGTCAATTGAAGTCTTGTCCGCTCTGGGTTTGCCATCGTGCGCTGTCGTGGACCTCGATTTCGCGTTCCGCCATGCCACCAAGCACGGGTTCCTGCAAGCGGATGATCCCGACATCGTCGGGTGCAAGGCCGTCCTCGCCCGGATGGCGGGCTCGGGACTCGTGTCGCTGGAGGGTGGGCTGCCTTGCAAGGGTGTCCAAGGCTCGGCTTCGAAGGCGTTCGAGCTGCTCGCGGCCGATGACGAGGCAAAGGCCCACATTGCGGAACTGGTCAGGAAGCTGCGCAATCAGAACGTTTGGCTTTGGAGTGCGGGGGCCATCGAGCCCCATCTCGGCCTGTCGGAAAAATCAGAGCACGCTTGGCTAACTTTACAGGTCCGCCTGGAGAGCGAGCCACTGGAAGATGTCTGCGCGGATGCTGAAGGCATTCGTTCCCTGGTCGAATGGATGGGCGCTGTTCCTGCTGAGGCCCAACCTGCGTGAGTGGCCGAAAGTGGAATGCATATCAGCTGACGGACTCGGAGCGCGAGCTCCGTATTTCCGAGCATCGGTTCTATGTTGAGCAGGCCAAGAGCCGGCTGCTATCCCAGTTTGCCAACATAGAGGCAGAGGCCGAGCAAGCTGAAGCCGAGCACTGGGAGCGCAGTGGCCAGTCCTTTGACCCGGAATGGGACGATCCAGGGGACCTTGCGGAGGCCGCTCGCGACCACGGCGTGGAGTTCTACCAGTTGCTGAGCGACATGCATGACCGGACGCGCCTGAGCGTGGTGGCCGGCATGTATCACCACTGGGACAAGACCTTTCGGCGCTTCTTGGTCCGCGAATTCAGGTGGCCCAGGCTGGTGATCGGCGACCACACCCGGCGTGCGCTCTGGAAGCTGGACAGCGCCAAGCTGGAAAAATTGCTTGCCGCAATCGGACTGGACCTATCCGGTTTGGCCTGCTATTCACGCATCGAAGCCATGCGACTGGTCGTCAACGTGTTCAAGCACGGTGAGGGGAAGTCTCTGGACGACCTTCGCGAGCGGTTTCCCGAGTTCCTGCGTGAAAGCGCACACCGATGGAACGTTTACGACGATACGGACATGGAAGTGACGGATGACCACGTCGAAAAGTTCTCCACGGCCATCGAGTCATTCTGGCGCGAGCTGCCGTCGTCCGTGACGTTCGACGAGGATGCGGCACTGGATGTTCCCGACGAGTTCGAGAAGGCCTGGAAAAAGGACCTCGCCGCTCAGCAAGCATCCCGCGCTAGTTCCTAGGTCTTCCTCACTCCATGGTAAGCCGGGCGGCCGCCGAGGTCATGCCGTTCTGGGGGGGGGGCGAAGGCGCATCTCATCCCGTGAGAGCTGCCGGAGTCATCCTGCCCCCGTAAACTGGGCCGGGGAGAATGCCCAAGGTCCGAACAATAGGGGAAGAGGATGAAGCACTTTGTCTTGGCCGGCGCGTTGGCGCTGGCGTTGATTGCAGGCCAGGCCCACGCCGATCCGGTCAAGCTGGGTTCCACCCCGGCACCGGTGGTGACGGTGAAAGGGCGCAGCGTCCAAGACGTTCAAAATGCCATCGTAGCGATGATGCTGCCTGCGGGGAAAACCCCGATCCGGCAGGACCAGAACGTCATGGTCTACGAGTTCCCTCTCTCGTTTTGGCAATCCATTGGCGTCCAGATGGCGCAGGGGAACAGCGGGTGGCAGGAGCCCAAGGGACGGCTGACCTTCACGATGGCTCAGATGGGCTCCGACGTGATGGTGAGCAACAAGTTCGAGACCGTGGCCACCAACATGTTCAACGCTAGCAATTCGGTCGAGATCACCAACCCGGTGGTCTACAACGAGAACCACCTGGGCCTGCAGCTGGTGGCGGCCTTCGCCGAAGGGCGCATGGTGCCCGGGGAACACAACGCGCTGGGCATCCAGGCCTATGAGAAACCCACCCGCAAGAACCGAAAGGTCGGGGCTGTCATCGAAAAGCTGGTGCCTGGCGCGCCTGCTGAGCAGGCCGGACTGCGTCCCGGCGACGTCATAACCCATATCGGCGGTGTCCCTCTTGCCGAGCAAAGCCCCGCAGCAATCCAGTTGCTTGGCTTCCTTCAGATCGGAGAAGCCAAGCTTCAGGTGCTCAACAAGGGTGAAGTCGTGGTGCAAAAACGACCCGCTCCCAACACCGCTCCTAGTGCTGCAGCCTCCGCGGTTGCTCCTGCGCACGCAACTCCCATCGCTCCCGCTGCAGCGAGTCCTACGACAACTGTTCCCACCTCACCAACCCAGGACGGTGGTCAGGGTTGGTGGCAGAAGCAGAAAGGTGATTGATTGTCATAAGGGGGATGGGGTGGAGTCTCTTCATAGTTCTAGGGGCGACCGGTTTTTCCTGTTCTCGACGTGCTGCTTAAGCACCGCAACGAACTCAGCATCATCGAGTGATTGTGCGCCTGCAAGAAATGCCAACTCGGCCATGCGTGCGCGCCTGCGTGCCTCGTCCCTCTTCGCCTTTTGTTTGGCTTTGGAGTCCCGTCGCTGACTCGCTAGAAGCTCACGCGCTTGCAACTGCGCGAGTTGCTGCGTGGCTCGCTGGATTCGATCATGGTAGTGATTGGGGGCTGTCATTCCGATCTCCGCTTCTAATCTTCCTTGAGTGAAGCAAAGAAATCGGTCGCGTCAAGATCAAAGGGCCCGCGAAATATGCAAGCCATTCAAGTCTCCCTGCGACTGAGAATCAGAGCCAAAGCTGGAAGAGCAAGAGCGCACTTAGGCATTCCTACGGAATGCGTGCGCAAAGGGCTACGCCCCTTGAACCCCAAGCCGTTCCGGCTTGCGTAAATCAGAAGCCGAGGCATAAAGAGCGGAGCACGAACAGGAGCTCCCCATGGCGATCTACCACGCACGCGTCAAAACTTTCAGCCGCGCTAAAGGCCATTCGTCTGTCGCCGCAGCCGCCTACCGCGCCGGCCTGCTGCTCGTTGACGAAAAGACGGGCTCACGACACGACTACCGCCGGCGCGGCGGCGTTGTCGAGACCCGCTGCGTGGTCCCGACCGATGCCCCGGATTGGTCGATGGTTCCCGCGCGGCTCTGGTCTGCGGCCGAGCACGCAGAGCGGCGCAAGGACGCCACCGTGGCCCGGGAGTTTGAAGTTGCGCTGCCACACGAGCTCAACGACGACCAACGTTCCGCGCTGGCTGCGGAGATCACCCGCGCCCTCGTCGACCGTTACCAGTTCGCCGCTCAGGCGAGCATCCACTCCCCGGACGCCAAAGGCGGCTTGAACTGGCACTTGCACGTCCTCGCCACCACCCGCCGGCTCGATGCAGATGGGTTGGCGGACAAGACCAGGGAGCTGGACGGCGGGCCGGCGGGGAGGTCGGAGGTCGAGTGGGTTAGGGAGATGGTCGCGCGCGTGACCAATGCCCACCTTGCTGCCGCACAGATACACGCGCAGGTGGATCACCGAAGTCTTGAGACTCAGGCGGCTGCCGCGATGGCACGAGGCGACCTAGTGTCCGCCGCGCTCCTGAGCCGCCGTCCCACGCAACACGTCGGCAAGGACGCATCGGCCTTGGCCCGCCGAGGAGAAGACTCCGAGCGCGCCAAACGCAATGCCATAATCCAAGAAGAGAATGACGATCAGTTTGAGAAGCTCCTGGAGACCTTTGAGCGGGAGGGAAGGGCAATGGCATCGACGGATGGTCACGGTCTAGAGCAAGCTCGCCGCGATCGCCGGAGAGCGAACCAGCGTGGGGTCGACGTGACGCTCCCCGGAGGCGGGCAGATGCGCGGAGTCCAAGGAATCGCGGCTCTGACCGTCGGGCAGATCGCCGTGCCTCCTCGGTCGCCAGGTCCTTCGGCTGGGGACCTATTCAGTGAGGCGGTCCAGCTGTGGCTCGATGACGCGTTGGCGGCGGTCATCGATCTGCTCAAGAACACCCGGCGTTTCCTCGAGGACCACGCTAGCCGCCTTGCTGCCTTTGCCGACCATTCGCGCCTGCGCACAGACTTGCGGGAGCTGGTCAGGCGGCTCAAGGCACTTCGCCGCTGGGCGACGGAACGCGGGAGGCGGCAGCTCGCGGAGCGCCACGCGTTGAAGTTGCTCCACCGCGCAGAGCACGCTCTGGAAGAGTTCATCGAATCCAACCCGAAGCCAGCTGACGGGACCGAGAAGGAATGGGCGAGACGCCGCGGACGCAGGTTGGCGGCGATTGAGCAGCGCTTGGATGCGCTGAAGACCGCCAGGGAGGCCCGGTCGCCCGAGGCCGAAGCCGGGTGCGAACAACGGCTGGTGAGCGCTGTAGCAGCGGTTGAGGAGTGGAGCGGGCAGATGCTGAAGAGCTATCCCATCGAGTCCGATGCCCTCGCACCTGCGTTCGGGCCCGTCGACACCTCCAAGCTCAAAGCGGGCGAGACGGCGCAGCCTCCACGTTCGCCTCGTCTGCATTAGAACGACAACGCCCCGCAATGCGGGGCGTTGTTACGGGGGAGGGCGCAGCGGTCTCAGTGGACCGTGGGTCCTTTGCGGCCTGGCTTCTCCGCAGCCTCTAGCGCTCGCCCACGCCGATTGGCGAGGAGTGTATCCAGGGGCGCAAGCGGTTCGCGTTCAATGAGGCGCTCTTTCGTTGCTGTCAGTTTGGGACCGAGTTCGGACGTGGGCGGTGAGTTTTCGAAAGTCGGAACGCCGTGGCCGCGTTGCCGAAGAAGCTCCTCTGCCAGTTCAAGTGCGAGTCGAAGGTCTTCAGATCGCTCGTCGGCGCTGAGGCTCCTTACTCGGTGGAGGCTTCCACTTAGCAGTTGAGCGGCGATACGGATTTGTGCGTCGGGCATGGGCAGTCCTGGTGCAGGGGAGGGACTCGTAGCCAAACAGCATTTACGATTTGCGCAAGCATGTGCTCCGGAACTTTTTCACACTTTTTCAATTTAGTCCGCAGGTTCAACTATTTACCTGGCGCTTGCGCCCAGACCGTGGTTTCGGTGCGGTGTCGAGTAACAAATGAGCGAGCGCAGGCAGGTTCAATCCGAAATCAAGCGCGGCAAGTCCCGGAGTAGTGGGACCGAGCCCTTGAAGCTTCTCCCGCACATTGAAGTCTCGGCTATATGTGGAGTGGTGCTCATCGTCCAACTCGTGCCCAACCAATTGGGCACGCAGTTCGGATGGCACACCAGCACCTTGAAGGGATTGGATGACCGTCTTTCTCAGCGAGTGGAAGCCTCGCTTGCCTGCGGGCCAGTTCTTTCCCACCAGTTCCAGGTGGCGGCCGAAGGCTTTGGTGATCCAGTTGCCTTGCCCGTTCTTCGCGTCCGCCTTTGCGGCCGAGAATAGGCGCTCGGCACCGGCGGCCCGCAGCCCATCGACCCAGCCCTGAAAGCCAAGCGCTATCAGGTCCGGATGCACCGGCACCGTCCTTAAGCTGACTTCGGTCTTGACCTTCTGGTGCTCGCCTTCGTCTGAGACCCTGATACACAACAGGCCATCCTCCTCAATGACGTCGCCGGTCAGGAGTTGGCCGACCTCGGATGCCCTGGCGCCGGTATAGAGACCGATGACCGAAGCCCAGCGGGCCGACAGGGCTAAGCCTTCGAACGCGGCGGGGTCGAACAGCGCTTGAATCTGCGAGGCGTCATACGCTTTGAAGCCGAACTTGCGCCTGGCCCGCTTCTCCCGGGTCGAGTAGGAAACATGGCCAGCGCCGGGGTTGTCGCCCCGGGGGTAGTATCCGGAGGCCATGGCCCAATCGAAGAGTCCCCCTTTTCCCCCCACATAGGATTGCTTGTTCGTAAGGGTAGGGGTCGACGCCCCCTCATCCCGCATGTGCTGATACCACTTAGCCAGATCCGTGCGGGTCACGGTGCGCAGTTGGGTCTCGCCCCCCAGATATCGGACAAGGGCCTCGGCCGCTGTCTTTTTGATGACGAGGGTCTTGGGTAGGGTGCTGCCTTTCAGACTGGCCAACCACCCGTCTCGGGCGTCCTCCAAGGTGATGGGGGTGATTTGGGCACGGGACGCGGCGAAGTCACGGGGCGACAAGGGCGAGTTGACCGCATCTAAGAGCGGGTCGTCGGATTCGCGTTGAGCCTGTCGGAAGAGGCGCAAATCTTCGTCCGTGTCGATCTGCCATCGCTCGCTGACCGTTCCGTCTGGGGCCCGGGTCCGATGAAGCGTCAGATCCTTGAGGCCTTCGGTCTGCGTCAGACGAGCGATCAGCTCGTCGGCTTCCTTCTTGCCGAGCTTGTCCATATGCCGGCCCCTCACTCTCAGCGCGTCGAAGGCCTGAGCATAGCGGGACGCCAGCACCAAGGCGCGTAGCCTGGCTTCGGGCAGGGCGTAGGTGCGCAGGGTGCGCTTGAGGGTGCGTTGGCCAAGCAGGTCATGCAGGTCGGTGGGGACCCGTTGACGGAAGGACCAGAGGCCGGACGAGGATCGAACTAGGTGATGAGGGATGCGCATGGAAATGTGTTCCGAGCTGCATCCTGCGCACCACCAGATTCAATAAAAAAGCCGTTGACGAATCAACGGCTTATGAACTGGCGGAGAGAGGGGGATTCGAACCCCCGAAGCGCGGTTTAGACGCTTACACACTTTCCAGGCGTGCTCCTTCAACCACTCGGACACCTCTCCGGTACCTGAACGCGGCTTGCGGCCGCTTTCAGGGGCGTGAATTCTAGCCTCCGCAGGGGGGGCGCCACAAGCGAAACCGGCAAGCGGTCCCCGGCGGGAGGACGGGCTTGCGCAGCGTGGCACAATGGCGGCATGTCCTATCTCGTCCTCGCCCGCAAGTGGCGTCCCAAGCGATTCGCAGAGCTGGTCGGCCAGGAACACGTGGTCCGCGCGCTCACCAATGCGCTGGACAGCGGCCGCGTTCACCATGCCTTCCTGTTCACGGGTACGCGCGGCGTGGGCAAGACCACCATCGCCCGCATCTTCGCCAAATCGCTGAACTGCGAGAAGGGCACCAGTGCCGATCCCTGCGGCCAGTGCGCGGCCTGCCTGGACATCGATGCCGGCCGCTATATCGACCTGCTGGAGATCGACGCCGCCTCGAACACCGGCGTGGACGATGTGCGCGAAGTGATCGAGAACGCGCAGTACATGCCCTCGCGCGGCAAATACAAGGTCTATCTGATCGACGAAGTGCACATGCTGTCGAAAGCGGCGTTCAACGCGCTGCTGAAGACGCTGGAGGAGCCGCCGGAACACGTCAAGTTCCTGCTCGCCACCACCGACCCGCAGAAGCTGCCGGTCACCGTGCTGTCGCGCTGCCTGCAGTTCAACCTCAAGCGCCTGGACGAGGAACAGATCCGCGGACAGATGACGAAGATCCTGGGGGCGGAAGCCATCGAGGCCGATGCGACCGCCATCGCCCAGCTCGCACGCGCCGCCGACGGCTCGCTGCGCGACGGCCTGTCGCTGCTCGACCAGGCCATCGCCTACGCCGGTGGTGCGCTGCGCGAGGAGGGCGTGCGCACCATGCTGGGCACGGTGGACCGTACCCAGGTCAGCGCCATGCTGGCGGCCCTGGTGCAGGGCGATGGCGAGGCCCTGCTGCAGGTGGTGGCGCGGCTGGCGGAGTTCTCGCCCGACTGGGCCGGCGTCCTCGATGCGGTGGCGGAAGCGCTGCATCGCATCCAGGTGCGCCAGCTGGTGCCGTCGGCCAGCGTGGAAGCGGAGGGCGTCGATGTCGATGCGTTCGCCGGCCAGCTGCGGCCCGAGGTGGTCCAGCTCTGGTACCAGATGGCGATCAACGGGCGTCGCGACCTGCATCTGGCCCCGAGTGGACGCGCCGGCTTCGAGATGAGCCTGCTGCGGATGCTCGCGTTCCGTCCGGCCCAGGCCGGTGAGATGCGCGGCGACGCGCGGACGTCTTCGGCCAGCGCCACGCCGGCATCCGCGCCAGTGGCGTCGGCACCGGCTTCCAGCGCTTCCGCGCCCGTGCAGGCGAGGGTGACCGCGGCAGCGGAGCCGGTCATGCCGCCGCAACAGATGGCGCGCGAAGAGATGCCGGCGCCGGCACGCGTTGCCGACGACGACATGCCGCCATGGCCTCCGGCCGAACCGGCGAAGGTTGGTGCACCTGCACCTGCACCTGCAGCATCGACGACGATGCCGGCCGACATCGGCATCACCGATGCCGAAACCTGGCTGCATTTCGCCGGGACCTGCGGCCTGAAGGGCGTGGGCAAGCAACTGGTCGACAACGTGGCTTTTGCCGGTTACGCGAACGGAACGCTGACCCTGGCGCTGGACAGCGGCTTCGACTACCTCCGCTCCGAACGCACCCTGGGCGAGCTGCGCGATGCGATCGCCAGCCGCTATGGCGTGGCGCCCCGGCTGGCCTTCGCCACCGCGGCCGAAGGCGAGACGCTCAAGCAGCGCAGCCATCGCCAGCGCGACGAGCAGCAGAACGTCGCCGAGGAAACCTTCATGAACCATCCGGACGTGCGGCAGCTGATGCAGCAGCATGGCGCCAGGCTCGTCCCGGATTCCATCCGACCTTACGAAGAGTGATCACGACATGCGTGGAAACATCGCACAACTGATGCAGCAGGCGCAGAAGATGCAGGAGAACCTGCAGCGCGCCCAGGAAGAACTGGCCAAGCTGGAGGTCACCGGCAACGCGGGCGGCGGCATGGTCAGCGTGACGCTGACCGGCGCCAAGGAATGCCGCAAGGTCCGCATCGACCCCTCGCTGCTGTCCGACGCCGAGATGCTGGAAGACCTGATCGCGGCGGCCTTCAACGACGCCTCCAACAAGGTCGATGCCGAATCCAAGGCACGCATGGGCGCGGCCACGGCCGGGATGCCGATCCCACCGGGCATGAAGCTGCCGTTCTGAGCGTCGTGGCGGGCAGGTGGAGGGCAAGCCGTCGTTGCGGTCAACCCGTCTGCACGCTCCCGCATAGCCGCGACCAACCGCATCCGTGTCCACACTCCTCGAACAACTGATCGAGTCGCTGCGGGTCCTGCCCGGTGTCGGGCAGAAGACCGCGCAGCGCATGGCCTACCACCTGCTCGACCGCGAGCGGGACGGCGGCAAGCGCCTGGCCGGCGTGCTGGCGGAGGCGCTGGACCATATCGGCCATTGCGCACATTGCCGCGACTTCACCGAGAGCGAGATCTGCGCGCTGTGCGCCAGCGGCAGCCGCGACCGTCATCAGCTGTGCGTGGTGGAGTCACCGTCGGACCGGCTGGCGATCGAACAGGCGACCGGTTATCGCGGCCTCTATTTCGTCCTGCATGGACGGCTGTCGCCGCTGGATGGCATCGGTCCGCGCGAACTGGGGCTGGACGCACTGTCCGCGCGCCTGGCGCAGGGCGAGGTGACCGAACTGATCATCGCCACCAATCCCACCGTCGAAGGTGAGGCGACCGCGCACTATCTGGCGCAACTGGCGCGCCAGCAGGGCGTGCGGCCGAGCAGGCTCGCCCACGGCGTACCGCTGGGGGGCGAACTGGAATACGTGGACCGCGGCACGCTGGCGCACGCGTTCGGTGGCCGCAGCGAAATGAATTGACCGTATCCGCACGAGGACGCGCCCCATGACCGACACCATCTTCGCCAACATCATTAGCCGCGAAATTCCCGCCACCATCGTCTACGAGGACGAGGAGGTGCTGGGCTTCAAGGACATCGCGCCGCAGGCGCCGGTGCACGTGCTCTTCATCCCGAAGAACGAAGCCATCCCCACGCTGGACGACGTGCGCCAGGACCAGGCGCACCTGATCGGCAAGCTGGCGCTGGCGGCAGCCGAATACGCGCGCCGTGAAGGCTTCGCCCAAGACGGTTACCGCATCGTCATGAACTGCCGTGAGCATGCGGGCCAGACCGTGTTCCACATCCACCTGCACCTGCTCGCCGGTGCACCGCTGGGGCGCTTCGGGACCTCCGCCTGAGCGATGCGATGCAGGCCCCAAAAAAAAGCCGCTCAATGAGCGGCTTTTTTCCACACCTGCGCGGCTACCCGGTCACCACCAGCCCCAGTAACCCCAGCGCGGGCCCCAGAAGGGGTCGTAGTACGGATAGGGGCGGACTTCCACTTCGCGCACTTCCGGCCACAGGTACACCACGTCGGCGGCGACGCGCGGCAGCTGGTAGTCGTATTCGCCGATGCGTGCCGTTTCGTAGCCCTCGATCTTGCCGATGAAGGTCACCTCGCGGCCTTCGGCGAACACGGCAGGGTCGTAGAAGCCGGCGCGGCACGCGATGAAGCGGCCGTCGGTGGCATCCGGCGCGGACGAAAGCGGTCGGCCGGTGGCGCCCAGCGGGCGCGACACCAGCTGGAAGCAGGTCGAGTTGGGCCCCGGCGTGGTGCTGATGATCCGGCCGCCCCAGCGGACCGGCGCACCTACCTGGGGCGTGGCCACCGCGTCGCGCGGATTGACCTGGGTGAAGCTGCCCTGCAGCGGCTTGGGCGCCGTTGCGCAGGCGGAAAGCAGCGCGGCGGCTGCGACGAGGACAGCGAAGCGAAGGTTCATGGCCAGTCTCCAGCGGTTATGGGCGGTGCCGGCGCAGGTCTTCGATAAGAGCCCGCTGGTCCCCCTCACCCGGAGCGTAGCGCGCAGCGGCGAAACGGCGGCTGAGCGAAAACAGCAGATTGGCGCCTTGTGGGCGGCGTGCCGCCACGCGTCGCGCCCAGTCGCCCGCGGTTTCATGCGGTTCGCGGCCCAGTCCCAGGCGGGCATAGCGGGCATCCAGGCGATGCCAGGCCCGCAGCAGCGGATCGCGTTCGCGCTCGCCCCGCGCCAGGAACCACGCCATCCAGGCCAGGGTCGCCACCGCGCACAGGCCGAACAGCAGCGCCAGTCCGCGGGACCCCAGGCCGTTCCCGCCCAGCCGCTCCAGCAGGCGCGCCTGCCGCTGCGCATCGAAGCCCAGCACCAGGTCGTTCCAGCCGCGGCGCAGCCAGTCGCTGACGCTGCCGAAACCCTCCAACGTCAGGCGACCGGCCTCCACACCTTCGCCGAGGCGGTCGTCCAAGGTGTCGTAGATGCGCTCGGGCGCGACCGCCGCGGTCGGGTCCACGCGCACCCAGCCGCGCCCCGGCAACCAGACCTCGGCCCACGCATGCGCATCCATCTGCCGGACCACCCAGTAACCGCCGAGGCGGTTGTACACCCCGCCCGTGTATCCGGTGACCACGCGTGCCGGCACGCCCGCCGCGCGCATCAACACGACGAAGGCGGAACTGAAATGTTCGCAATAGCCCTGCTTGCGATCGAACAGGAACTCGTCGACCGCATTGCGGCCGGGCAGCGGGGTTTCCAGCGTGTAGGCGAAATCGGCCCGGATCCAGTCCAGGGCGCGCCGGACCAGCGCGGCATCATCCGCACCGGCTTCACGCCGCCACTGCGCGGCCAGGGCGCGCGTGCGCGGGTCGAAGCCGGCGGGCAACTGCAGGGCCTGCTGGCGCAGCAGGTGCGGCAACGTGGCTTCGAAGCTCGCCGGCGTGGACGCGCGCATGCGCCACCGGGTCAGCGCGCTGAGCGGCGTGCGCACCGTCATGCCGTAATCGTTGGCCAGATGCGCACCCTCGGGCGCGGCGACCGCCAGGTCGAGCGCGACCAGCTGGCGGCGGTCGGTGGGCTCGACCTCAAGCTGGTAGTCCCATTGCCGGTCGCCGTGCTGGACGCGTGCAGGCGGCAGGCCGCGCAGCCACGGGGCCTGGGTCCAGGTGCGGCCGTCGTAGTTCCACATGACCGGGCCACGCCAGTACATCTGCTCGGGTGGCGGTGTGGCGCCGAAGAACTGGGCACGCAGGGCAGGATCCTCATCCGCCATCAGGTCCAGCCAACCGCCGGGCGACATCTCGTCGCCCAGGCCCGGCTTGGACAGGGCGCGTTCGGGCACGCCCCACAGCGGGGTGGCGAAACGCGGGAACAACCAGAACGCCGCCAGCACCAGCGGCAGGCCGATCAGCACCAGTCGACCCACCAGCGCCATGCGGGGCATCACGTCCGGTCCCGTGGCCACGCTGCGCGCCTCCACGTCGGCCAGCCTGTGCAGCGCGACCAGCGCACTGCCGATGCCCAGGGCCCCCAGCACCATGGTCAGGGGACCCTGGTCGAGCAGGAACGCCGCGAACGGCGCGAACAGGGCGAAGCCCAGCAGGCTGCGGTTGTCGCGCAGGCTGCGGGTCTCACCGGGCTTGATCGCCAGCATCGCGGCCAGCAGCGCGCAGCCGGTATCGCGACCGAAGCGGAACCCCGTTACCGACAGCACGGCCGCCAGCATCGCCAGCGCCAGCAGGATGCGCACGAATGCCGGAAGCGGCCGCCGCCACGATGCGGCGGTCAGTACCAGTCCGGTCGCGCCGAGGCCGAGGGCGAGCGCGGTCGGCAATTGCACCAGCAGCGCCAGCAGGCACAGCGCGGCGCTGGCCAGCGTCCACAGGCGGCTGTCGCGATCGGGGACGAGGGCGACGTCAGCGTGCGGCATCGGCATGCGGCATCAGCGCGAGGGCGCGCAGGCAGAGGTGGCGATGGGCGGGGCCATGGGAGGGCCCGAGGGCCGGCTGGCCGGGCAGGGTGAGGCGGTAGCGGCGATCCGTGCGCTCGGCCTGTTCCACCCAGTGCGCGAGTCGCCGGATGCGCTGCTCGTAAGGCAGCGCGCCCAGCGCGTCCCATGCGAGCGACACCTCGATGCCCACGGGCTGCTCGTATTCGCGCACCAGCAAGGTGTCACGGCGGGCCGACGGTTTCCATGCGATCGTGCGCGGCGCATCGCCGGGACGATAACCGCGCAGGTGGTGGACATCGTCGCCGGCCGGATTCAGGCGGGCATGCTGGCCGGTGTTCCCGCCTTCGGGCAGCGGCGGTCCCTGTACTTCGGGGGCCGGATACACCAGCAGCGGCGACGGCCAGACCCACGACCACGCGCGCGCCAATCCCAGCGGCTGCGTGGTCGACACCCGCAGGCGGCCGATGTCGTGCCAGCCGCGCTGGCGCGTATCCAGCAGGAGCTCGGCGACCGCACTTCCTTCGGGCGGCAATGGCGGCACGAACGTGCTGGCATCCAGCGCATCCAGCCGCAGGCCGTTCCGTCGGCGAGCATCGCGCGCGGACAGCGCCACGTGCACCTGCAGGCGCTCACCCGCGAACACCGGATCGGCCGACACGGCGTCCACGCGCAGGCCGGACAGCTGCAGGTGGGCGAAGATCAGGCTGGCCATCGCCGTGGCGCCGAGCAGCAGGGCCAGCAGCAGGGCCGGGTTGTTGTTGTAGTTCAGTGCGCCCAGCGCCATCGTGAAAACGAGGGCGGCGTAGAACAGCCCGAACCGCGTGGGCAGCACGTAGACACGGCGACGGTCCAGGCGGACCGGCAGCGCCTCCACCGCGCGCGGCCGCGCCCACTGGGCCAGCCACCGGGCCGCCGATGCCTGCATCGCCACCTTCAGTCCACCGGTACCGCGTGCAGGATGGCCTTGGCCAGCACGGAGGCGGACGCCGCTTCCGCTTCCGGCACCAGCCGGTGCGCGGCCACCGCGGCGAACAGAGCCTGCACATCCTCGGGCAGCACGTGGCTGCGTCCCAGCAACAACGCATAGGCGCGCGCTGCGCGCAGCAGGGCGATGCCGGCGCGCGGCGACAGGCCTACCCGCACGCCCGGGTGCTGCCGGCTGCGCGACAGCAGCGCCTGCACGTAATCGATCAGCGCATCGCTGGCGTGGACATCGTTCACCGCCGCGCGCAGTGCCAGCACGTCCTCGGCGGACAACAGCGGCAGGGCCTGTGCGATCAGCGCGCGCCGATCACTGCCGGCCAGCAGTTCGCGTTCGGACGCCGGATTGGGGTAGCCCAGTGCCAGCCGCAGCAGGAACCGGTCCAGTTGCGAGTCGGGCAGGGGATACGTGCCCGACAGGTCCACCGGGTTCTGCGTGGCGATCACGAAGAACGGCGTCGGCAGCGCGTGGGTGGCGCCATCCAGGGTGACCTGGTGTTCGGCCATCGCTTCCAGCAGGGCGCTCTGGGTGCGGGGCGGGGCACGATTGATTTCATCCGCCAGCAGCACGTTGGTGAAGACCGGCCCGGGATGGAAAGTGAAGGCGCGCGCCTGCGCGTCGTACACCGACACGCCCAGCACGTCGGCGGGCAACAGGTCCGAGGTGAACTGCACGCGCTGGAAGCCCAGGCCGAGGGTGGCCGCCAGCGCGTGCGCCAAGGTGGTCTTGCCCAGTCCCGGCAGGTCTTCGATCAGCAGGTGGCCATCGGACAGCAGCGCGACGAAGGCCAGCCGCACTTCGTGCGTCTTGCCCAGTACCAGCGCATTGACCTGCGCCTGCGCCCGTTTGAGGGCGTCGGCGAGGCCTTCGGATAGCATAGGGCGGGTGCTGGGAATGGCGGACATCGCGCTCTCGGTTCCGATCGTGGTCCGGAGAAGTGTAGCGAGATGGACGAAGAACAACGCGCGCGCCGATGGTTTGTTGCCTTGTGGACGATCGTGACGGTGGTCAAGGTCGCGATCGCAGCGCGCCTGCCGCTGTTCGTCGATGAGGCGTTCTACTGGCAGGAGGGACAGCACCTGGCGGCGGCGTATTCCGACCTGCCGGGGTTGACCGCGTGGCTGACGCGGCTGGGCGTGGAACTCGGCGGGCATCACGTGCTCGCGGTGCGCGCGCCGTTCCTGCTGATCGCGGCGGTGCTGCCCTGGCTGGTGGCGCGCAGCGCCGCGCACTGGTTCGGCGCCGTCGTGGGCTGGCAGGCGGCGTTGCTGACGGTGCTGATGCCGCTGTCGGGCACGCTGGGCCTGCTGGCGCTGCCCGACGTGCCGATGGCGCTGGCGACCGTGCTGTGCGCCGATGCCGGGGCGCGCATGCTGCGCGGCGTCGATGCGATGTCGGCCGCCGAACTGGCGCTGGGCCTCATGCTGGGCGCGCTGAGCCACTACCGTTTCATCGGCGTGATCGGCGTGGGCCTGATCGCGCTGCTGTGGCTGCCGCAAGGGCGCGGCGTGCTGCGCGATGCACGGGTCTGGGTTGCCCTGGCGGCGGGCCTGCTGGCGTGGGCGCCTCTGCTGGCCTGGAATCTGGAATACGCCGATGCGGGCCTGCGTTTCCAGTTGCTCGACCGTCATCCGTGGCGCTTCCATGGCGACGGCGCGCGCTTCCTGCTGGTGCAGGCGGCATTGGCCACGCCCCTGCTGTTCTGGGCGATGCTGATGGTCAGCGTGCGCGGCATCCGCGGCGAGGGCGGTGGCGAGGGCGGCGGCGAGGGCGGCGGCGAGGGCGGCGGCGAGGGCGGCGCCGGGCCCGAATGGCGCTATTTCGCGCTGCTGGGCGCGGTGTCCACCTTCGGATTTTTCCTGCTGGGCTTCTTCGCCGACAACGAGCGCGTCAGTTTCCACTGGACGCTGCCGGGCTATCTGGCGCTGCTGCCCGTCGTGCCGCTGCTGCTGCGCGAATGGCCCCGCAAGAGGCGTCTGGCGACGTGGGGGCTGGCGGTCGCCGGTACGGTGCTGATGCTGGGTTACTACGTGGCGGTGTCGGTGCCCGGCCTGCGCCTGCAGGCGGCCGGCAGCAAGTACTACCCGGAGAATTTCGCCGGCTGGGACCGGCTGGCGATGGAAGTGGAACAGGCGCGGGCGCGCATGCCGGAAGGAACAGCGTTGCTTGCGGACAGTTTCAAGACCGGCGCTGAGCTCGGCTTCGCGCTCGCGGACGCGCGCATCCCCGTGCTCGATCATCCGCTCAATCGCAAGCACGGACGTGCCCCGCAGCTGCAGCTGTGGGACCTGCAGCACGATGGCCGCGTGAGTGCACCCACCTTGCTGGTGGTGGGTGCCACGGACGTGAAGTTCAGCGCGCTGCTCGCCCACTACCAGCAGCTGTGCTCCGTGGTCGGCCCGTTGCAGCCGCCGCAGGCCGTGAACATCGACCATGGCGCGCGCCGCTTCCTGTTGTTCGCGCTGCCGGCTGCCCGCCACAGCGGTGCCTGCATTTCGCCGGCCGTCGCCCATATCGATGTGCCGCAGGCCGGCGCCCGCGTGGCGCGCCGCTTCAGCGTGGGCGGATGGGCGGTGAAGGACGGTGTGGGGGTGACCCAGGTGGAGGTGTTGCTGGATGGCCGGGTGGTTGCCACCGCGACGGACTTCACCGACAACACCTGGCTGCAGCAGTTCCTCAAGGGCGGATCGCGCGACCCGCGTATGCCGCGCGTGCAGTTCGAGGCGCAGGTGGACGCTAGTGGGCTGCCCGCAGGTCGCCATTGGCTGGGCCTGCGGCTGACCGGCGGCGACGGCAGCGTGGAGACGTGGGTCGAACAGCCGGTGGTGCTGCGCTAGCGGATCAGGGCAGGTCGAAGCCTGCTTCGCGCAACATTCTCGCCACGGCGATCAGGGGCAGCCCCACCAGGGCTGTCGGGTCGGAGGACTCGATGGCATCGAACAGGGCGATCCCCAGTCCTTCCGACTTGAAGCTCCCGGCGCAGTCGAACGGCTGCTCCGCGTCCACGTAGCGTTCGATCTCGGCCGGGGCCAGAGCGCGGAAGCGCACGGTCGTGATATCGGCCGCTTCCAGCACGCGCCCGTCCCGGACCATGCACACGGCGGTGTGGAAGCGGACCCGGCGACCGGACATCGCGCCCAACTGGGTGAGCGCCGCCTCGCGGTGGCCGGGCTTGCCCAGCGGTGCGCCATCCAGCTCGGCAGCCTGGTCCGAGCCGATGATCCACGTGCCGGGGTGTTGCGCGGCGATCGCCTCCGCCTTGGCGCGGGCCAGGCGTGCCGCCATGGCCGGGACGGCCTCACCGGGCAGGGGCGATTCGTCCACCTCCGGCCGCGCGATATGGAACGGCAGGCGCAGCCGTTCCAGCAGCTCGCGCCGGTAGCGGGACGTGGAGGCGAGCATCAACGGCATGGGAGGGGCACCGGCAGGACGGGCGGGGGAGTCTGCCCGCGGGCGCGGCGGGCGGCAAGCCAATCCTCGGCGGGTGGGGTGGTTTGACAGTTCAGGGTTTGATCCTTAACATTCAGCGGCTTATGTCCGCGAATACGCCCGAGCTGCTGGATGCGTGGCGCATGGTCGCGAACCGGCGCAGCTTCGAAGGCCGCCTGCCGTTGTCTGCCATGACCCGCCTGCAGGGCCTTCTGGCCGATACCGAAGGCGACGTGCGCTACACGGTGGAGTTCGACCACGATGCGTTGCGGGTCCCGTACCTGGAACTGCACATCGAGGCCGGCCTGCCGTTGGTGTGCCAGCGCAGCCTGCGGCGTTTCGTGCTGCCGGTGGTACTGACGCAGCGGTTGGGTCTGGTGCGCAGCGAGGAGGAAGAGGCCGCGCTGCCGCCCGACTACGAGGTATTGCTGGTGCCGGAAGACGGCATGCTGCGCCCCGCCGACCTGGTGGAGGACGAACTGGTCCTCGCCGTGCCGGTGGTGGCGGTGGACCCGGCGTCCGACGCGGTGGAACGCGAATGGGCGGCGGACGAAGAAGAGGTGGCGAAGACCAGTCCGTTCGCGGCACTGGCTTCGCTGAAGAAGAACTAGCCGCTACGGCGGTCTGGCAACACGAACCGCAAGGTTCACCAACAGATACGAGAGCTGGAGCAATCCCATGGCTGTGCAGAAATCCCGCGTCACCCCGTCCCGTCGTGGCCAGCGTCGTTCGCACGACGCGCTGACCGCCAAGCAGCTGTCCACCGACCCGACCACGGGCGAGACGCACCTGCGCCACCACGTGACCGCCGACGGTTACTACCGCGGCAAGAAGGTCATCGCCACCAAGACCTCGGCGGTCGAGGAAGATTGATCCATGCAGCGCGCCCGCCCACTGGCCGGGCGCGCCTTCCGCATGATCGATGACAACCTGGGCCCGCGGTCGGGCCGGCAATGGGAGCGTGCATGAGCGAGCCGGGCAACAAGGGGCGCATTTACGCGCGCATCGCCGGAACGGGCAGCTATCTGCCTGAGAAGGTGCTGACCAACGAAGATTTGGCCAAGCTGGTCGACACCAGCGACGAATGGATCCAGTCCCGTACCGGCATCCGCGAACGCCACATCGCCGCCGAAGGCCAGACCGCTGGCGACCTGGGTTACCAGGCCGCGCTGCGCGCGCTCGAAGCCGCAGGCGTGGATGCCTCCGATATCGACCTGATCGTCGTCGGCACCACCACCCCTGATCTTATCTTTCCGTCCACCGCCTGCCTTATCCAGGCGCGCCTCGGTGCGACCGGCTGCGCTGCGATGGACGTCAACGCCGCCTGCTCCGGTTTCATTTACGCGCTGAGCGTGGCGGAGAAGTTCATCCGCTGCGGCGACGCCAAGACCGCGCTGGTCATCGGAACTGAAACCCTCAGCCGCATCGTCGACTGGACCGAGCGCACCACCTGCGTGCTGTTCGGCGACGGCGCCGGCGCTGCCGTGCTCAAGGCCGACACCGAGACGGGCGTGCTCAGCACGCACCTGCACGCCGACGGCAGCAAGAAGGAATTGCTGTGGAACCCGGTGGGCGTGTCGGCCGGTTTCAACAAGGACGAGCCGAACAACGGCATCCGCATCCACATGAAGGGCAACGACGTCTTCAAGTACGCCGTGAAGGCCCTGGATGGCGTGGTCGACGAGACGCTCCAGGCCAATGGTCTGGACAAGCACGATCTGGACTGGCTGATCCCGCACCAGGCCAACTTGCGCATCATCGAGGCCACGGCCAAGCGTCTGGACATGTCGATGGACCAGGTGATCGTGACGGTCGACAAGCACGGCAACACGTCGTCCGGTTCGGTGCCGCTGGCGCTGGATACGGCGATCCGCTCCGGGCGTGTCGAGCGCGGCCAGTTGCTGCTGCTGGAAGCGTTCGGCGGCGGCTTCACCTGGGGTTCCGTGCTGCTGCGTTACTGAGCCGCGCGCACGCACCTCCCGCCTGAGGAAAGGCGACGCTTCGCAGCGTCGCCTTTCGCGTTTCCGGCAACTTCAACGTGCGTTCGCGCGGTGCCCGCCATGGCGTGCGACGCCTTGCCGCAGGCGCGTGCGCAATACGCCCCGGTACAGACAATCCGGCAGGTTCGCCCGTATCATCGCGGCCTGTTTTCACGCAGGGTGTCCGAGTGACTTCCACGCATCTCGCTTTCGTGTTT
>Ga0208958_1000159_pt1 | contig 88450 bp, 113 predicted proteins | sample RifOxyB1_FD_184032 | JGI IMG/M metagenome (GOLD analysis project Ga0208958, IMG submission 184032) | Soil microbial communities from Rifle, Colorado - Rifle Oxygen_injection B1 (SPAdes) | ecosystem: Environmental > Terrestrial > Deep subsurface > Rock core/Sediment | place: Rifle, Colorado...
GAAGGGTGAATAATCAGAAGTTTGTACAGGTACCTTTTGGATATATGATGTCAAGCCTTGAGTCTAAATGTGAAGAGTTTGGTATGAAGTATTCAGAGATACAAGAGTCCCATACTTCTCTATGTTCAGCATTAGATAATGAGGAAGTTAAACATCATGATGTTTATATGGGGAAGCGTATATACAGAGGGCTTTTTAGAAGTAGAGAAGGAAAGCTCGTTAATGCTGATGTTAATGGTGCTCTAAATATTGCTAGGAAGTCAAAAGTAACTGCAATGGAGGTAACTTCTGAGCAGGTAATGGGTATTGTGGCATACCCTGTAAGAATAAGGGTATTTTAGACAAACTTCTTACGAAGCCTTGGGGCTTGCCCCAAGGTATGTCACTAGGGATTGATCTTCTTAGAATTGTCTAATACAACTTTAGTTGTGTCCCGTAAAATAAGGTCTTAAGATTAAAAATTTTAGCAAGGACAAACAATTTTACAGGAATTTTTTATGAAAAAGAAAAAAATGAAGATAAATAAAGATATCCTAGAAAGAACCTCAAATATTCTTACTGAAGATATCGATACAGAAAATATTGGGACATTTATTGAAGATACTCTAAAAGAGTCTCTAACGTCAAAAGATCGTCTATTAAACTCTTCTAATATGAACCCGGAAATGAGAAAAAATAAAATGAGGAGCATTGGTATAAAAAGAGACTTAATGTTAGATCAAAAAATGTTTACAAAGCCCAATACTCTAGATGAATATAAAGATTATTTTCTGAATAATCTTGGAAATAAAGCGACTGCATTAGAATTTTTCAAAAAATTATATGAAGATTCCATGTTAAAAATAAAAGAACTCATACCCGATTATGCTGAATATTGGCCAACATCTCAACATTATTCTTCCTGGATAGAGGGCTCACCATCTGGAATCGTAGATCATTTTACTGCCAGCTCTACTGCATCAAGTGTACTTCGTTGGTTTTCTTCCTATGATCAATGGTTGATTGGTTCAAAAAAACGAGCATCAGGCGCGTGTACTTCTTTTCTTGTTGATATAACTGGCGAGATATTCTGTCTTCTAAAGTTTTGGGAAGGAGAAGCAGACTGGCACGAACCTCTCGTCAACAGGAAATTTATAGGAATTGAACACGTTTCCTGTGGTGAATTAAAAGAAAAAGATGGAGAATTTTATTGGTGGCCTAAGAATTGGGGCTCAAAATACCCTTTTCAAGAAACTTTATCTCCATTAAAATTGACTTCTCCCTGGAGGGGGGCAACCTATTTTCAACCCTATACCACAGAACAAATACTTTCAAACATTTCTATAAAAAGGGCATTAATAGCCTATTATGGAAGTCAATTAAATGTAAGAAATTTTATAGATCATGCTGTATTAAGAACAGATAAAATGGATATGAGCCCAGTTTGGCCATTACAACAAATAAATAGTATCGTTCTCAATAAATCTATGAATAAAAAGAGCATAACTCTTCTCTTTGAAAGCACTCTACAAAAAGATATTTCAATAGATCATCCAATAAAATTTGAATATCCTATACCTTCTTCTAAAAATGTTCAAGTTATTCGAGAAGATGAGTCTATTCTTGAGACGGTGACTACAAGATTAGAGCATTATTCAAGTTATTTAGAACCTATAAGATGGATACAAAGAATGTTGTTCGATATGAAATATCTGGGATCAGAATTGGCTATAAATGGGGTCATTGGAAGTATTGAAACAGTAAATGCCATAAAAAGAGTTCAAAAAGAAAGTTTATATCCAATAACCGGAATTATGGATGAAAACATTAAAGAACGCATAAGATTATTGTATCAAGACTTTTGCTCAAAAAAAGAGTTACAGAGAAAAAAAGACCAAGCACCTTTACAGAAATGAGGTATATATAAATGGCCTATGAAATGTTAGCCCTATTAACCAATGTGGCCAAGACATATTATATGGAACAATCATTGAATGGAAAATCTTTTAAAGTGGATCATTTTGTTGTAGGACGATATGGTCATGACCTTACCGACCCAAAACAAGCTTTAACTCCTAGACCCGAGATGACCTTAGATATCTATAATGAAGAACTTGGTAAAGTCTATGGCCCCACCGACCTTACTGGACAATATGACGTAGATGATGCCCCATTTTGTAAAGAATATGTTTGCACACTCCCCCGGTCCACTCTTGTATCTGAAATAAGTTCTATTGGATTAGTTGCTACTGTTGTTTATGTTCCTCCAAGTGGAACAGGTGCTCTAGGAGATCAATTCTTGTATGCATACACAAATTTTCCATTAAAGGTTAAGACTGATCTGGATCTCATGGTTTTTAACCTCCAAGTTCAATATTAGACGGAGAAAAAAATGAGTATTAAAGCTTTTATAGAGTTCGGGTCAAAGGACAGTCCTGAATATTGGAATAAACAACACAAGGACATAATACAGAAGGGTATTTATACAAGTTATACTCTAACAACTGCATCCAGTCCACCTACAATAACAGTCCCAGCATTTTCGGCCATGACTTCACAAGGTATGACTGTCATTAATGACGCTGATGTTATATTAACCTTAGCAGATGACGGAGTTAACTGCGTATACCTAAGAGCCATTTACAATGCATTGGCAGCAGCAACCATAACTTTAACCTCAGACCTTGAAGTAGTATATAACGCTATCCCCCTTGAACAAACAATACTTTTTGCAAAGGTTACAACATCGGGGGGAAGTATAGGAAGTGTAAGTTTAGCCGAGGCAGAAGTTATAGATGCCGTTGGAAGAAAATTCTGGAGAGACCCTGTGGACACAACCCTCCCGGCTGTTGGTGTTAGCCGAACGGGTGATCTTGTACTAAAAAAAGATGATAAGGGTATTTATTATTTTAATGGTACAAGCTGGGAAAATATTTTAAATATAAGTGCTCAATGGAAACCTTCTGTAGCTAATTATGCAAGTCTACCCTCTGTAGGATCATCAACAGATGGCGATGCTGTCGTTGTTAGAGATGAAAATCTGATATACACCCTCGATCCAGCAGATAGTAAATGGAGACCTATATCAAGTTGGTTACCCCCCGTTGCTAATGAAGGTGATTTACCTATTTTAGGAAGTGCTATTCCACCTAAAACAAATGATTTACGTCTGGTGGTTGATGAAAGAGAAGTTCATACTCATGGTGGTGATGGTGATTGGCATCCCTTAAATCAATGGAGAACCCCCAAAACAAAAGCTCAAATAGACATTTTAACTGGCTCAAATGGTGATGCTAGAGTAGCTACAGACGAGGGAGAAATATATGTTAGATATAGCTCTTCCTGGAAAAAAATAGGAGCTAATGGAACTTATCTAACTGTCGGGAATACGACAGGTGATTATATTGGATCAACACAAGCACCTGTCCAAGATGCTATAGGTGCATTACCTTCTACTGGTGGTAGAATTGTTATTAAACGAGGTACATATACCTTTGACCTACCAGTTTCTATATCAAAACCAAATGTTACAATAGAAGCTGAAACACCTGGATCAGTAAATATTATAGCAAGTTCACCAATAACCACTCTATTTTCGGTATCTGCTGTCAATTTTAGGATGTATGGGATAAAATTAGATTTAACAGATTCAACATATACTTCTACAACAGGAGCGATTTTATTTGGTGGTGCAAGTAGTTCTGAGACAGAAGGTGGAGAAATAATTGACTGTGTATTCGATAAACCATATATAGCTATCAATCTAAATCACACTTCTTGTAACAATTCTCTTCCTATAATAATTCAGAGGTGTCAATTTAAAGACGTTCAATCTACATCCGGTGCTGTAGTAATAAAAGCTTCTTTCACTCGTGGTGTAATCATATCAGAATGTGATTTTTATTCAAATATTTCTGGAATAAAATTTATAAGCTGTTATCAATCCAAAATAATCAATAATATAGCTCATGGAACAACATCAAATAACGGTACATATTTTATTCATGGTGATAATTGCTATAATATTGAAGTAGACGGAAATGATATATACAATACTGATTCTACAGTAAAATCAAGTGGTTCTATCTATTTTACCAAGGGGACTATATCCCCCATTTGTTATGGAATATCGATAACAAACAATAAAATAAAAGTCAACACTGGTGGATGTGCTCAAATAGAAATTTATGGCAACGGATTAGACGATGAGGGGTTTAACATATCTGAAAATGAACTGTATGGTGTTTCCACAAGAGGTATTAAAATAAATGCATGTAAAAGGGCAATAATATCTAATAATTATATTGCTTGTGGAAAAACAAATTCTATAGATATCACAAATAGTAACAATATATTGATCAATGATAATATATTAAAGCCCGAAAACAATTCTGGTACAAAAGGAATTTCTATTGATTCTTATTCATATAATGTTATTGCATCCAATAACAGTATCAATTTATCAATAGGTAAAGGTATAGAATGCTATGCAGATCACAGTATTATCTCAAATAATACTATTATTGATAATACCGAATCAGCTATTTATATGGGATCTGATGGATATTATATTGTATCTAACAACAAAATAAGAACAACTGCCTCCACAGAATCATTGGTAGTATTAGAATCATCTGGGGGTGATATTTATGCTGTGACTGTCTCTGGAAATAATATAACTTCTGATATCACAGTAGGGACAGGTATATATGGTATATATGCACCGGGTGATCTATATAATTCTCTCATAAATAATAATATCTTCAATCTGTCTTCTACTTCCGGTAACTTTGAGGCGGCAATATCTTGTAATAATATAATAACAACGTGCATTAATAAGAATACAACCAAGGGAAGTGATCTAAATTACGGGATAAGAATTCTAAATAGCACGGGTGGCTTAATTTATCGATCCTCGATTAGTGAGAACATAATCAATTTCACAACCTTAGAAGGTATAATATTTTCAGATATTTATGCTTCTTCTATAAATTTTAATGATATATGCGGATATTCATCGGATCAGTATGGAATAGCCATGTTAGAAGATGGAACACATTCCATACTCTATGGTAAAGAAGCTACCTTAATAGGAAACAAGATAAATAATTATGCACATGGAGGAATGTATTTACTTATAGAAACTGATGCAATAATAAGTCAAAATACCATTTATACTTTTTCCAGAGATACAACACCGAGTGGACGCGGTATCTATATTATGTCCCATTTAACGGGAAGAGCTGGTGGAAATACTGCATATAATATCAGAATAGTAAATAACATAATCCATGATGGATATACAGGTATATATGCTTCCATCTCTGATTCAATAATAAGTGGAAATTCTATTTATGACATTGTTAACTTTGGTGTTGAATTACCCCACTCTTTAGACGATGGTGAGCACAGTGCTATTAAAAGAAATGTGATAATAACCGGAAATAGCTTCTCAGATATTGATAATAAAGCTATCTGTGATTGGTCACATATAAGTTTTATAACAATCTCCAATAACACTTTTTATTTATTGTACTCTGGGACGAAAGCTATTTTCTTCACCAATGATGGACATGGAATTACCATAAATGGGAATACCTTTTATGTAGATGATAAGGCCATTGACTTTAATAGTACTGATAATTTTATTGGTTTTACTGCAATAGGTAATGTGTTTAGTAAAACACTGGTTTTACATACTCATAATTTACCCGATCCAGTTACTACAAAGTCAATAACTTTAGCCAGAATGGAAGATTGTAATGTATTTGAAGTATCTTTAATATCTTAAAAGGTTAAAAAATATGGCAGAATACGCGGTATTAACAACAAATGGGAGAACATATTTCAGCAAAACCTCTGAAGGTTGGGCAGTTTATGTCTATAGATTTTCTATAGGGACAGGGGGACATAATCCAACGACCTATGAGCCCTTAGAAATAACCGATATAGATATTGATGATTTAACCACTCCCATTGAAATATCTCCAAGTATCACAAAAAAATTGATAACGGCTGTAACTCGACCAAATGATAATAGTATTGCAGCTTTATGTAAGATAGAAGAAGATGAAGCTCTAGAAAATAAACTATCTGAGATAGGTATCTGGGCAAACATTTATGATGATTCACAAATTCTCCAAGATGAATATCTCATTGCTGTCGTTCATTTCCCTCCCATATACAGAAAAGGTGCTCCCCATACACAAGTCACTTGTTCTTGGAATGTAATCATAAGTTTCTAACGAGGTTTTCTATGTCATTTAAACTCCCCAAAAAAGAAGTTCTTTTTGAGCTATCTAAAATAGCTCAAGATTTAGAACACCTAAATAAACCAAATTTAGCTGAAAAACTTGATATGGCCTGTAATATATTAGATGTTTCTCCTAAAGATGAGGACATAAAAAAACTGTTTCTCAAATATTTTTCAGAGGCTTCAAGTCATTTTAATTCTATTAGTGATTTTTATAACCCTGATTTTCATACAAAGCAGATTAATAATATAAGAAAATTATTAGATAAGATAGAAAATGAACTCAAAAATCCATTAACTTCTTATAATCATGAAAATAAAATAGTTAGTTATACCATATTAAACCTATTCAGCTTAATTTTAAAAGAAGCATCTGATTAACTTCTTTTTAAATTGACTTGACAAGTAAACAAATACATTAGGAGAACATTATGAGTTTACAACAATTAACAATAGACAACCTCGGAACAAAAACAGTTGAATTGGGCGGGAAGACAATAACAGGAGGGGGAAGCAGCACGATTGACAGACAATGGCTTTCTCTTACTGATTGTAAAGGAAATTATCCTGATCTGGCTACTCAAATATCTGGTCTTATCACATCGGGAGAAATTAGAGTGACTTTAGAAGGTTTAACTTTAACCGCTGCAAACCTCCTTGTGTTAAAAGATATGGAGTCTACCATTATCAATTTCACCTCAGATTATGTAGAACATGCGGCTCTTGCAGCCGATGTATCCTTAAATTCTATTTCTTTTCCATATGCCATGTATCTGATAGGATTTAAAGCCTTGTCTATAAATGGTGTTGATACCGCTGTAGCAGATTATAAACAATTCGATATTATGCAAACAACCGGAGGGGCTACAGCGACGATATTTACAGCCACCACAGAAGCGACAACCACAACTTATGGTATGGGAACATTAACTGCAAATACAGTTATAACCAAAACTATATCAACACAAGTTATTACTGTGGCTGGATCAGTATTAAGATTTTTAGTTGGTGATGTAGGTGTTACTGGTAAACAATTCAATGGAATTTTAATTGCCCAATTTATAAGAGCTTAACCCCAGAGAGGTAAAAATAAATGTCTACAGTAATAACACAGCCTATAAACGGAAGTTACCTCAAGGTAACAAATAAATCAAACCAAGAACTGACTCTTATGAACCAAAAGTTAGCTCCTTATGGGGGTTATATCTACATACAAAGAAATTGGATATCTCTGTGTGATTTGGTTGGAAATTATCCTGATCTTGTAAATAAATTGACTGATCTTGTAACCTCAGATAAAGTAGAAGTTCTTTTCGATGGATTTTATTTAACCACCGAAAATATTCTGGCTTTAAAAGATATGGTAACAAAAATTGATTACCATTTCACGAAATCTGTATCACATTCTGCTGTGGCTGCTGCCATAAAACTTTTTATATTTTGGTTACCTTATGATTGGAATTTTATTGGATTAAAAATAATTCCAAAAGCATCCTTAACAGTAGATGTCACTAATGTAGCCTATAAATCATTGGCTATAACTCAATATGACACCTCCACACCGGGAGCAACGGTTTTAGATACAATAACCACAAGAACAGCAACAACAGCTATAAATAGAACTGGTGATTTTACTATTAATGTTCCTTGGTCTTACACTTTTGCTACACAACAAGCTATAGCCAAAGAAGATTTTGTTTATATTACAGCTACAAATGTTGATGCTGGAAGAGCTTTAAGTGCTGAGATAGAACTTATTTATATAAGACAAGGGTAATATTTATATTCTCGATATTCTTAACTTCATAAGTTTTTGAGAACTTTGCCAATATAGAGGGGGAAAAATAATGTCTGAAGAATATAAAATTATAAATTTTACTGACACAACAGTTCATGTTGCTGGGAAGGATATATCTGTAGGTGGTTATAAATTATACGATTCTAAGGTAATAGAAGATCCTAAAATACAGGCAAAGATCGAAGCTTTAAGAGTCTCTGGACACATTGTTGTAGAATATCAGGGAGTACAGATTACTGAGGATATTTTCTCAAAAAGTTACAGGCGTCCGGGTGCTCAAATACATGGAACATCTTTTCCAACCACACCACATACAGGCCAAGTATTTTTAAGAACTGATCTCAATATCTATTATTATTGGGATGGAACAACTTGGTCTGCCTTTTCCTCTCTAGGTTCAGGATTACCTAAAATAGTAACAGTATGTCATGCTGGCCTAGTAGAAAAAACTGTAACAACCTATTTATTAGGGTCTGCAACATCGGGTATACCCCTACAAGCATGTAAATTAGACTTTGTTAATATAACAGCTTATGTTGCACCTGGAGCTGGACAGAGCATAACTGTAAGTGTTATAAACATAACAACGGCTTCTACAAAAACTTATTTATTGGAAAATGATGAAAAATATCATGAATACATAATAGTTGCGGCAAATCTAACATTTTCAGCAGATGATGAATTGGTGATATCAACGACATCTACAGATGGAAGTATCGGTCAAGATATAAATATTGCACTTCGTTTTAATGAACCATAAATAATTTAAGGAAAATAATATGAATATAAATAGTTCATTCTCAACGGTAATAAATGGACTTAAAGTTAAAGGAAAACATTCTTTAGCAAAAAAAGTTCAGGAAAAAATGAAAAAGTTAATGGCAGATGTTATAAAAACTGCTGGCTTTAAATTCACAAGGATATGGATAGATAGTCATCATGGACCCTCTTTAGCTATTAATTTCAAAGATGAATTACATTATGTAGGTGGTGCGAACTCAAGAGATATGGAAGTTGTTGTTCAAGGAAATGATTTGTATATTGATACACATGTTCCAAATCAAGACATAAGGTCTTGTGAACTTCATGAACTTGGTAAAGGTGATATCCTCAGAGCTGAAATATTTGAAAGAGGAAGTGATCAATATGGAGAAAAAGTAGAAATATACTCTTGTACCAGAGAAATGACCTTCCAGGGCGAAGATTATACAGAAGAGATTGCTAATATGGATACAAAAGAATTTATAGATTATGCAGAAAACTATATGTTTTAACATAATTCTAAAATTTTTATGTCAAATATTGGAGAAATTATATGAATCAATTAAATACCCTAAAAGATATATTTAGAACAGCCCAGATGCTTGAAAAAGATGGTCATGGTATAGAATCTATAAAACTATACTCTAACATTTTGAATATGCTTGGAGAGAAAGATCCCTGCAATAAAATCATAAAAGATATTGAGGAAAAATATGAATCATATCAAGACCATTTTCAGAAAACAGGGTCTGAAAAAGTTAGTCCTAATCAAAAAAAGAGACAGTCTTTACAAAAAAGCATAGACAAAATTGTAGAGATCATAAGTGCTATGAGAGCAGCTAGAAAACCTTTATTAGCTAAATTACATGGCAGTATTTTACCAAAACTTGCTTTAGGACTTCGTTTAAAATTAAAGATATTAGCTGATAAAATAAAAAAGTTAGAAGAAAAAGTAGAAAAGTTACGAGAACAAAAGAAAAAAATTGCTGACAAATAATTGAAATGTTCTCAATCTTAATCCCAACCTGTATTCAAAGACTTTCTATAACAAAAGATTTAATACTTCAGATCATAAAGACAAATCCACAAACCATAAAAGATAATCTATTAAAAATATACATGACATTACACATCCCCCGTCTTGATAAGCATAATGCCAAGATTATAGAAGAATTATCTTATATAAAAGAGATAAAAATAATCTACCCCAAAAATACTCACATCTCAAAAAACTTAAATATTATGTTAACAACAGCCTTACATGAAAATATATCAGATGAATTATATCTCATTAAAATAGATGACGACACATATCCACTAGAAAATGATTGGTTAAATGTATATAGAGAAGTATATAATAGAATACCGGGTGTCGGAGTATTATATTCTTGTAAAACTTTAACTGAAATATATGAAAGGCTTCTTAATAATATTGGAATAACAAGTCAAGAAAAAAGCGGTATGCTTATGTTTTTCAATAGAAAAATAATTAATAAATTGGGTGGTTTTCAGGAATTGCTTGATCCTTATGGTAATGAAGACCTCGATTTCTTACTTCGTTCTGAACTTTCCGGTCTTAATAATTATGGAGTTCTTAGAACGGGAGATCACGGTATCTCAGTAAAACATGGAAAAGAAGTATATCCCAAATTAAACAGTTGCTTTGATAAAAACGCTAGAGAATTAGCACAAGAAAAATTTCAGAGTATAAAAAAAGAATATCTGACAAAAAACAGATCAACAAAAATATATTTGGAGTGATTATGGGAAATAATATAAAAACAATAGAATTTGAAAATTTTTTGGTGTCTAAAAAAGACATGCTAGAAGGTCTAAAATCAATAAAAACGGGAAGATCTAGCAATGAGCCATTATCGTTACCCTCTAAAGTGATAGAAATTCCGGACAGAAAAGTATTTTTATACATAGGCTGTATAAAAAAATTGGTGTCCATGATGCTCTATGGAAAATTGTCTACAAAGTGTGAAATGCTTGATATGAACGAGTCCCAATATTATGAGGTACCTTCTAAGGGAGAAGCATTCATTTTCGATCCTGATGAAAGATATGGTGGTCTAGAAAAGATTATGAAGATGTCTGATCTCGATGCATTATCAGCACAGATAAAATTAAATAAACCCCTTAAGAAAATAAAACCCCGTCAAGCAAATTATGATAAAAAACCAACTCTTAGCGACATAGTCTATGAACTTGAAATACGTGGGAAGACTGTTTTAGCCGATAAACTCCAAGAAAAAATTCAGGATATTAAAGAGGAGATATAATATGGGATTACATCCAGTAACTGGTAGAGATATGGGAAGTTCATGCCTATTAATCGTAGGCACAGATACTCAAACAGCTCAATATAAGACAATGAATGCAGCTTTAACAGAAGCAGCGAGAATAAAGGCAGAAGACCCCACAAAATATGTTACCTTAATGCTTCTCCCCGGGAGTTATAATGCTCCAACTTTGACCGTTCCAGACAAAACTTGTATAACTGGCATTCCTGGAGGTGATGGAGAATCTATAAAAATATTATCTGGTAATTCTCCGTGGGTCATAAATGGAAATTATATAACACTCCAAAATTTGACAATAGATGCTACAAATACGTCAGGTATGGTCTTATTAGCTATACACACATCTGCAACAAATGTTTTTGTTAAATCATTAAAATTTGTATGCACCAAGGCAAATACCACCTTAATGTCTGTAACAGAATCAACGCGGATTCAATTACAAGATATTAACTTTGATATATCAAATACTGGTGGAGATGTTCTTTTGGTAAATGGATCATCTGCTGATGTAATATTAAAAAATATAGCTGGTAGATCATCCGCTTTAATGGATAATGGCTTTAACATACAGGAAGCTAGTATTATTGATATCGATGGTTGTAATTTAGACATAGACTGTGCTGGAGCAGTAGCTAGGTTAGCTAATATAGCTAATTTATATCTACAAAACTCCAAATTCTCTGGGGGGAGTAGAGGTATTAAGATAGAAAACTGCCCTGCTTTTGTCGGAAATGGGATCAATGTAAAAAATAATACAGTTTTTAACATAGCTGTTGATGAATCATCCACAGCAAACTCCTCTACTGGGATGATATCCGTCCTGGGTGACATAAATCCCAATAAAATATACAATAACAGTAATGGTGCATCTATCGCTGCTATGACAAAAAGAGAAGACTCAATTGATCGTATTCAATACTTAATTGGGTCTCAAGTTGTTGGAAATCAAAAAACACCATCAGAGCTATTTGTAGGTGAAGGATGTCCAGATCCCAGTAATTTAACGATTTACCAACGAGACCCCACCAGTATATTTCATAGAATTGACTCCGGTGGATATGGCGATGCCATAACTTTTGACTCCGAGACTGCTGGAAATTGTCTTTATATTGGTTCAACATTTGTTAGAGGTGCTGAGGCAAAGAGAAAACATTATGGCTTTCAATATGAGCTGTCTCAAACAATGTTGGGTGGTACTATTGTATTTGAATACTATGATGGAGCAACCTGGCAAGAATTTGATACAATGACAACGAGCAGTTCATTTGTCAATCCAAGTGAATTATCTTCTAGAATAGGAAGTTTTGGAAACAATCCTTTTCTGAGACAAGACAAATTAGAAGAATTATACTATTCATTACAACCGTTATCATCAGAATGGGAAGATAACTCTGAACCGGGAGTCACCTTCAAGTTTATGAGGATTAGAATAACATCTCTATTGACAAGAAAACCCATATTCAAATACATTAGATTACATTGCAACTCTTCTTGTATTAGAGGGAATGGTACAATACAATATTATGGTAATAGCCGAGTATGGCAACCTCTTTGGAGTAGCAGAGACTTTATAGAGCGTAGAAGAGACACCTTTGGTTCTGATCTAGCTGATGTTCAAATAGGTGGTGTTTTAACAGGGTGGGATCATCAACATGGTGCTAAGCTAAGAAATGCATCAGCTGATGAAATATATGGAACATTTACGGTAACAGAGGGTTTAGATACAAGCACTCCTCTTAAATTAGCTGTGTGGTATCAAATATCTGGGGTTTTGGGGGGGAGTAATCCTATTCAATTAAAATTTGATTACATTAGACGCGGTATAAAAGAAGCTAAATTTCCAGATGGTACATCAGTCCGTGTGGACTCTGAATCCATAGATACTGCTGGTATTGCTCAAAATATTGGAACAATATCAATTCCAAAACCAGCGGACACGAATAAAATATTTAGATATGTCTTATTCTCAGACAATAATAATAGCGGTTTAAAATTAAAAGATTATTATCCAGGAGACCTCGTTTTCTTCAGATTGACCAGAGTATTATCTGGTGGATATACAGGAATTTTAAACATACATGCTGTGGAAGTATATGGATCATTTTATTTGATTGGTGCTAATAATCTGGCTGTAAATCTTATAAATTAATAGAAACAACTAACTCTGTAAAACAAACAATGGATGGAGAAAAGATATGAAAAATCTTATGGAAAAAATAGGTAATATCTTAGAAAAAAAGGGTGATCCTCTGGCAAGATACACAAAAAGATATGCAGCAGAAGATGGGGGAAAGAGAGATGAGTATATGAAACTCTTCAAAGATACTCTGGAGAAATTCAAGGTAAACAGCCCATCAGAATTAGATGAAGGAGAAAAAATAAAGTTTTTTAAGGAAATCGATAAAAACTGGACATCTAAAGAAGAAAAAAAGGATTGAGAAAAAAATAGTTTATGTATATCAATGATGATAAAAAAGCAATTCTTTCAGATAATGAGCTTAAAACAGGGGATGTGTTTTGTCCACTCTGCTTAAACTTTTTGATCGAAAATACGACCCATTTTAAATGTTTTAAGTGCAATAATTCAATATTATTTGAGAATATTATTAATTTTCCGATAAAATGGAAGTTAACGATAGACGCTTCTAAGATATCTAAGACGATTCCTTTTAAAAACGACAAATATCTAAACATAAAAAACATTATTCATAATGTGCTAGAATCTCTTGAAAAAGAGACCACAAATGATTATATTAATATTAAAAATAAATTAAAAAATATAATAGAATAGGAGAACAAAATGCCTATAGAATGCACTTGTAAAAAATTTGGTAGAGATAGATGCCGAGTACACCCCACAATAAAAAGTATAGTAAGAGGAGAACAACGTTCTCTAGAAAACATAGAAATGATTAGAAAAAGTTCTGTGGCAATGAAACAGAGAGAGGCTGAGGAAAACAAAGCAAAATATGAAAATAAAAAGATAGAAATAGAAGAGAATCAGAAAATATTAGTTGCACATGGTGTAAAAAAAGCACCTGAAAAGAACTTAGAAGTTGTTGAAAAAATAACTCCAAAAAAACCTGAAAATAAAAAGGTGATAGAAGTCCCAAAAAATGAAAAACCTAAGAATAAAACTGATAAAATAAAAGAAAAAGAAGTAGAAGTAAAAATCCCCGATAAAAAAGAAGATGATATACCCATCAGTTTTGAGGAATAAAAAAACATGATCGATTTTATGATTAGCATATTAGCTGTATGTGGCTTTTCTTATCTAATGGTAGACAGCGATATATTCACAAAATACAGAGACATACTCTCTGAAAAAAGTAGTTTTTTTGAGGGATTGTTTCAATGTTATTATTGCTCTGGTTTATATTCTGGGATAATCGTATATTTATTGGGTTGGCTAGAAGGATCACATAATTTTTCAGCATTCTCTTTGATAAAATTCTCGGTAGCCTCAATAATTATCTCTGGAGTATTTGAAGAATTTAGAGATAATAGCTCTAGTATACGACTTGGTATATTTGAGACATTAAAACGATTTCCTATAAAAAGACGCCCAATTGCTAAAAAAATAGAGAATATGGATCAAAAAGTTGTCAATAATTAATTCAATACGTGAAGTCATAATCAAAACTATTATAAACAAAGATGCTAATTGTTTTTCTTTCGCATCTGCTTTTAATAGCGATAATCCCCCCACGACAAAAAATAAATTAAGCATCCATAGATTATTGGAAGATAACTCTATTGAATTTAAAAAATATTTGTTGTGTGTAGGAAGAGATTTAGCTGTAGAAGATAATGACACTGTTTTTATCGCTTTTTTAGCTAAAGGAGTAGAAAACTGTTGGAAGATCATATACATATCTAAAAGAAAAATAATTAACACAGAAGTATTATATGTAAACAACTCTGAACAAGTATTTTTATTAGATCCTTCTAAACATAATTTGATAAATACCTGGGTATCAGAAGAATTATTAAAAGGGATTCTTATCGATGATTTTAATTTTTCTGAAAATGTATTTCTGACGATAAATACTTTAATAGAACCAGAAAAAGAACCTTCAGGAAATCTCCCCAATATATACAGACATAAAAATATAATATTTACCTATGACTGTCGTGGATCATGTATAGCAACACCATGTGATGAAGATGGTCTATTTGATCTACCTCAACAAATATTAAATGATGCAATTCCATTATTGTTCACAGAAGGAGACTCCAGTGAAATAGCTGTTTTATTAACAGACTCCATGTATGTAGATTATGGAGCATATTTATTATTTTTTTCTACAAAAAAGAAAAAGCCGGACATATATTTTTGTGAAAATTATGAAGATCATGATTGGAAGAAATTGAATCAGAGAGAAGTTTCCCGCCTACCCAATAATATCAAAACTCTAAAAAACGTATTCAAGCAAAGTGTCAATTAAATCAATTAAACAATCCAAAGAACAAGAATAGACTAATAATAAAAAGGTTGAGGTTATTTCTTAAAAAGAGACCACAAATAACCTTATTTTAAGGTCTATAAAAATGGTTATATTTTTCACTTCTTTTATAAAAAATTTATGATATTATAGGATCATAAGAAATTAAGGAGTTTTCCATGAGATATTCCAAGGACATTCTGGAAGATATGGCTGTGATGATCAGGGAATCTGGTCTAATAGCTGAATCTCATAAGATATTAGACATTATCGAAAATTTTGGTTTAGGGGCGGGGACAAAAAGGTTAATAATTGCGGAGGATACTGAAAATATTAAAGTGAAAAACCCCGGAATTCTGGAAATACCACAAGGTAAATCATTTTTAAGTACCCCCACCACACATTTTATAAAGCTGGTGAATAAAAAGGGGAAAAAAGCGGTACAACTCGCTTTATTGAACCTTGAACGATGGAATTCAGCTTCTAATAAAAAAGGTGATCCGGATATCAGGAAGAAAGCGAAAGAAGTTATAGATATGATAAAAAAGATGAAAATACCTAAATAATAATTTACCAAAAGGAGAATTAATATGAGACATGCTAGATACATGAGACCCAGAACAGAACGAAGAGCAGAAGACGAATCAGATGAAATTTTGACAAAGAAAGAGAATGAACTTAAAAAGTTGAAAACCGCCGTTGACAAGATATTTGATGAAGATCTTCGAGATACCTTCCATGAGGCTTTGAAGAAAAAGCTTCTTGAGATAAAAAAGAAGGTTGATCCAGAATTATTCGAGATGATAACGGACGAAGTCGGTGATGACGCTCTTTTAGGCTATATAAAGGGAAATCTCTCTGTCTTATCTGAAGTTCCTAAAGCTGTTTGTGAAGACCTTTAATCTACCGAAATACCCCCTTCCTGTAAAATAATATTTTAAAAGACAATCCCTTGACTTAAAATCATCAAAAATCGAGCAGAAGATGTATCAAAGATTAGAAATCAATCAAAAGGTGTTTCTCCAAAAAATACCAGAGACCATAAAGGAATTCAAGAAAGAAGCACCCTTAGAAAATGGCGTAATAACAGAGGTGAATAATATTTATTTTAAGGTCAACGATCGGTATAGATTTTTCACAGAAACACATAAACAGGTGAAAAAAGCATATCATAAACCTTACAAAGTGTATTTCTCAGAAGTTGAATACAGAGAAGATGCTAAAAGAAAATCTCTGCTAAATGAATTTCTAGAAAAAATCGACCGTCTTCTAGAAAATGATTCTCTGACAATTGAGCAGATAAAAAATTTGATTAGAGCGATAGCCTAAAAAGACTAAGACTCTTTACCTCCCATATTATTTTAATAAGAAACATTGTGTTTTTTAAGTTAAATAACTCAACAATTATATGGAGGTAAATGTCTATGGCTACAAAAACAGCATATAAACGGCAAACAAAAAGAAAACATAAGCCAACAAGTAAAGGTAAACAAAAATATAAACAATTAAAAAAGACTTTAAAAGGGCCAAAAAAGCTTCACGTTCTTAAAGTTAGAAAAATTTGGATGAAAAAAAATAAAAATAAGCTAAAGAAAAAATAGCCCAAAGTTTATAACTCATCTCATTTATCTAATAGCACACCATACCATATAAAACATCCAAAAAATTTCTGTAAAAACCTCATAGATATTATCTCACATTAAATAATACACCTCTATGATAAAGGATTTTTCTTATGTTAGGAGAATTTGATCCTATCCTACAAGAAGCTCTAGGAAAAGAATATTGGAGGGTTTATCACCCCTTTTATAAAGATAAAAAAAATAAACCACCCGAGTATGATGAAGGTCTTGTACTTCCAATCGATTACTTCACAAAAATATTAGGTGAACACCATATAGAACACAAAGGATTACGCGTTTTAGAACTTGGTTGTGCTACTGGTATATCAGTCAATATTATGAGAAAAACTGGGATAAATGCTTTCGGTATCGAAATTTCTAATTATATTCTCAATCAAGATCAATTAATCCCACCTGAAGTGAAACCATATATCTATCATATGGATATCAGAAATCTTGATATTTTTCCGGATAAAGCTTTCGATTTATGCTGGAGCAATTCTATTGTACACATCCCACCTGAAAACATTCAAAAACATTTAACAGACATATCAAGAATATCTGAATATTTCTTTGTACATACAATTTGTGAGGAAGATCCTTTCGGACGCTATCTATTATCCTGTGAAAATGAAAAGAGAGAGAGAATGATCTGGCATGGATTAAAATCTTGGCCTTGGTGGAAATATCAATTTGCTAAGGCTGGTTGGTGCCATCTAGGAGTAACATTTCCCCCTTATTGGAGTGGTTGGAATTTATTCTGTAACACAGCCTTTGAGAAGAGGTATATAAAGGGAGCAAATGAACTTCTTCTAAACGAAACAATAAAAGAAAACTCAGAGAGTAAGTATCCAAGACAAGGAGATATACTCTCTTTATTCATCGGTGAAGAATCCCTGAGAATAAAAGGAGCTAATTCTATTGATTTTTCCTCATCTTTTGCCAATGGTCTAAAACCACTCTATGATCGATATGTTTATAGACCTAAAAAATATATCTGGGGTGACAAAACTGTTATGATCCTAGATAATGAAATGGGGGATAATTATATAGATGAATTGGCAGAACTGACAAAAATTCATGGTAATATATTAGGTGTAACCCCAAATATAGCAAAAAAACTTCAAAAGATAGATAATTTTTATAGATATACCTTAAGAGAACCCTTATTTTCTGTAAAGAATATCTTAGCCTTGAGAAGTCAAAGATATTATGAAATCAGAGCAGGAAAGAAACTATATGAAAATAGATTGATGTATAAAAATATCTTTTCTGAAGACCTCGATATCCCTAAAATTCTAGAATTTATCTACAAAAGCTGGGAGATCATTTTGGAGAAAGATGTTTCTTATAACGTACGTATTAACATAGCTGATTATACTCCCTGGTATAAATATCTCTATAATAGCCTAAAATTTGTGGATAAAAATGATTTATTAAACACAATACCCACATTTAAGATATTAGAAAAATATGTAGACAACCCCGAATGTATTATTTTAGACCCCTCTATGATACATGGGGAAGTTATTTATGATAAAGACAACATTGTTGCTCTATGGTTAACATACAGGGCAACCCCCAAAGTTTCTATGCAAGCAATCAGATTTTCTGATCTTACCTATAAATTTTTATCCGATTACATAATCTATAGATCTGCATTAAATCAACCAGATGAAGTCGAGTTCATAAATGATATGGGGGTCACAAAAGAAGAAAAATTATTTGATTTTAAAAATCGATATGCTGAGATGTATACAAAAAATATAATACTTCAATACAGACATCGAAGAAAAGGAGAAAATAAAGAATGATAGGTGAATTTGACGAAAAAACACAATCCGCTTTTAATTCATACTATTTTGACAATTATTCTAAAGAAGGATATGGGGGAGAACGATCGGTTTTAAATATAGAAAACTTTTTATTAGTCCTTAAACAAGCAAAAATAATAATACCCGATAGAAAAAAGTTTAGAATATTAGAATTGGGTTGTGCTGATGGCAGAACAGTAAAAGAGTTAAGAGATTTAGGCTTTGATGCTTACGGTATTGAAATAAGTCAACATATGCTAAAAAAGGTTGAGCCTGAAATAAAAAAGTATATTTACTTTATGGATATCAGAAATCTAGAAATATTTAAAGATGATTCTTTCGATCTGGTGTATAGCAACAGTCTAATGTATCTTAATCCAGAGGAACTTGATAATCATCTGGATGAACTTCATAGAATAAGCAAATACATTTTTGCACATATTCTATGCAAGGAAGATGCTTTTGTAAAATATTTAGAGAAAGAAGATTCAGAAAAACTGTATTCTTATATCTCAAACTATAAAGAATTTCCAGAGATGGAATTCCTTTTTGCTACACATGGGTGGGAGTATGAAACACATATAATGCCAGAAGGATGGTCCGGATGGAATCTTTTTTGTAAAAATAGTTATGGAAAAGGGATGAGTAGATTAAAAACATATCTAGCTTCATCTGGAATATCTGAATTTACCGTGTTTGCCAGAGATTCTTTACAAAAAAGAAAAAAATCTGGGATAGAAACTTCCAGAAATATAACAGCTGGTCTCTGCATGAATAGAGCATTACAGTTTTGTAGATATCAATATCAATTTTTCATCCTAGATCAAGGATTTCATCCTCTTGTAACTGATCCTAATCAAATTACAGAAGGGGCTAAAGAATATTTAAAAAATTTAGATATAACTTCAATTTATGGAATTCCTGAAAAATTTGTAGATATTTTCACAGAATGTGGTTATAGAATAATTAATGAAATGAAAGACCCTCTGTTTTCAATATCCAAGATATTAGAGGCATCTGGAAATAAATATCAAGAGATAAGAACCGCAAGAAAATTATATGAAGATGTCAACCCCCCTACACATAGCACAAAGCACATAAATCAGCTAAACTTCAGAAGTTTTTTTAGAGATAATGAAAAAGGCTATCTTGAATTACAAGATTTTGTAAAAAGACAAATAATAGAAATATCTAAGAAGCCAGATTTTACTATATTTTCTCTAAGAATATTGTCTAATGTATATTTAACTTATAAAAAGATATTGGAAGATTTATATCACGAAATAAATTGTCCAGATACCTATAATTTACACGAATCTTGTATATTTGATACAAGCTGTGTAAATGGAGAGATTACCACAGATTCTGATAAAATAATAGGATTTTGGTTAACCGCTCAAATGAATTCTGATACAGCCCTTCAAATATTTAGATTAGCAGATAGGTATTATACTTATTTAGCTGATTATCTGGTTTATAGATCAGCCTGGGGACAGTTAAGGGATGTAGAATATATGAATGACATTGGTTTATTAGAAGAAGAACAACAAAACTTAAATATTTTTAAAGAAAGATATAAAGAGAAAGAAGTCATTTGCTTCAAAGCGGTAAAAATCTGATATTTAGATGAAACCCAACCAAGAAACACTCGTTTTATTTTGATCATATAATATTTCTAAAATATGAGTATCTTCTTCCCCACATTGTTCACACAAAAACTCGATATTAATACAATCATCTCCAGCACACTCTTTTGGTTCAAACCTTGAGGTTAGCACACCCCCACGATTAAAAATAGAGACCGTTCCTGGACCAGCCTCTTTATCCCTGAAGAATGATTTAACTGATTTCTGAGTTAAATTTATGCCTCCACATCGAGGACATAATAAAGCATCACCTTTCAACTGTATTGATTTTGATACGGGTATTAGCATCTTTTTTTCAAACCAACCATTTTTCAAAATAACCCATTTCCCACCTTTATAATCAACACGCTTGTCTATTACTGCTCTTTCTTGATCTTCATTCATGACTTTTTCAGGACATTCTGTGGGCAAAGAACTTTCTGCTCCCCCACAAACGGTACAGTGTTTTAACCCACCATCACAAATAAAACAAGAATCAAGTTGACAACCAATGTGTTCTTCAAAAATATGTTCCATCTTTTATCCTTTATTAAAAATTTAAAGTTTTAAAACCATTGCCCCCACCTGAACCAGCCGTCCTTCATATCCCCCCACCATCGCTCTATATTATCTTCATCCATACGATGGGATCTATCTTTTATTGCCTCTAAACATAACTCCCAAACCACCTTGTTCATCAATCCACATGCTCCTTTACCATAAAACTTTTTTCTTAAATATCCTTTACTCTCCAAAACTTTTAGGTAATCAACAACACCTGTAATAGATATTTTAAAATGTTCTTTTATTTCTCGATAAATTGGGGCTATATTCTTTTCCTCTATTGTTTTTATTATAAAGTCAAGAACAGCCCGCTGATGATCCGTTAAAGGTTTCACAAATTTTCTCCTTATGAAAATATTGAATTTATAGAAAACAACAAAAATTTTTCAGAATCTATCTATATACAACCGTCGATATCACAATATCCAACCCTAACAAGTTCTTTAAATTCAGCTTCCGTCAACTCTTTACAAGTGACATTTGATTTATCTTCTTCTGAAATACCGCTATCTTCCACAAATTTATTCATGGCACTTTTCTTATTCGTTGCTTCATATACACCCATAGGTGTATTGTTCAATTCGATCTGAAATCTCTTTTTCATAATATTTTTCCTTTAAATAATTTTATAAATAACTTTTTGGTTACAATTGCCCTTTTATCTTATTTTACAGGAAAACCCTTTAAAAAGAAGTGCTAAATTAACAGACTAACAAAAATAAATTGTGATAACCCAAAAAACTGTAAAGAGTCAATATACAAAGGGAGATACCAAACATAAATAATTAAAAATATAAAGGGAGATGATGTGAAATTTAACCCAAATTTAGAAGCTTACATAAAATCTATATCTATAAAATTTTCTCGAAAAGAAACAAGTGAAATGGGCTACCGCTCTGATTTTGAAGTTTTAATTAAAAATATTTTAGAACCGATCATAAATAACCTCAAAATAGATCATGATGCCAAGGCTCAAGAAGGAAACAAGCCAGACTTTATCCTTTCAGAGGGTGATTTACCAATTTTATACATAGAAACAAAAAATATAGGGGTATCTTTAGATAAATCAGAAAAATCTAAGCAATTAAATCGATATTATAATTATACAAACCTGATTCTAACCGATTATATCGAATTCAGATTTTATAGAAATGGATATCAATATAACAAACCAATAAAAATTGCTCACTATGATATAAAAAACCGAACCTTGCTACCAATAGCAGAAAACTTTAAAGATGTCATAGATACAATAATAAACATGGCAAAATCCTATAAAGAACCTATTAGATCAAGCAAACGTCTTGCCGAAATAATGGGAGGAAAAGCAAAAAGAATCCGGGATGAAATAAAAAGCTATGTTTTTGAAGAAACAAAAAAAAATGAAAACATCTTAAAATTATACAAAATAATAAAAGATCAACTTGTTTCAAATTTAACCATAGATTCATTTGCTGATATGTATGCACAGACCATTGTCTATGGCTTATTTATAGCGAAGTTTAATAATGATATAAAAAATAGTTTTAATAGACAGATAGCCAGAGACCTAATTCCAGAATCAAACTCTTTATTAAGACACTTTTTTGATCATATTACAGGTGCTGATTTTGATAAAAGATTAGAGTATATTGTTAATGAATTATGTGATTTGTTTTCATGTACCGACATAAAAAAAATAATGATGGAAGATTACTCTAAAGATGACTTTGACTGTGATCCTATAATACACTTTTATGAAAACTTTCTGCAAGAATATGATATTAATATCAAAAAAAAGTTTGGAGCATTTTATACACCTTCCCCAATAGTCAATTTTATTGTTAAATCTGTTGATTATCTTTTACAGAATGAGTTTGATATTAAATTAGGTATAGCGAGTACATTAAAACTCGAAAATGGAGACCACCGAGTTCAAATATTAGATCCTTCTGTAGGTACAGGAACTTTTCTTGACAAAGTTATTTCAATTATTCATGAAAAGCTATGTAAATCAAGTCAAGGAGGAAGATGGACAAAATATGTTAATGATAATGTTCTCCCACGTATACACGGCTTTGAAATTATGATGACTCCTTATATAATTGCACATTTAAAATTAAGAATGACTTTATACCAAACAAAATGTGAAACCATAGACAATAAAATTAATATTTATTTGACAAACTCTTTAGATGAAAAAGTTTTACAAAAAGAATTATTTTCCGATTTCGGTTTTTTGGGAAGTATTGCAATGGAATCAAAAGAAGCCGCAGTAATAAAGAATGAGAAACCAATCATGGTTGTTATTGGAAACCCACCGTATAGTGTAAGTTCTTCAAATAAAGGTAAATGGATACAGAATTTAATCAAGGACTATAAGAAAGACCTTGGTGAACGAAAGATAAACCTTGATGATGACTATATCAAATTCATTCGCTTCGCCGAACATTTCATAGAAAAAAACAACGGTGGTATCGTGGCGATGATAACTAATAATTCATTTATAGACGGTATTACCCATCGCCAAATGAGGAAACATCTCCTTGACACATTTGATGATATTTACATCTTTGATCTTCACGGCAGTTCAAAGAAAAAAGAAAAAGCGCCTGATGGGGGGAAGGATGAGAATGTATTTGATATTCAACAAGGAGTGTCGATTTCTATATTTATACGCAGAGTAGGAGAAAAGAAAGGTCTCGCCATTGTTCATCATACTGAGTTATACGGCAAGAGGGCGGATAAATTTCATATGCTCAACGAAAGCGATATACAGACAGTTAAGTGGAAGAATCTTGATTACTCCGAACCATATTATTTCTTTGTGCCGAAAGATTTTGGGTTGGAAGAGGAATACGGAAAGGGATTTAAGATTGATGAGTTGTTTAGAGTCTCGAATTCCGGTGTAAAGACAGACCGGGACACGTTGTTTATTGATATGGATAAGAGTGTATTGGAAAAGCGGATTCAAAAACTTCTTTCAGAAGATTATGATGAGAATTTCAAACAAGAATTTCGTGTCTTCAATTCGGGAAGTTATAAATTAACGGAAAAAGTGAAGGGGAAATCGTTTGATGAGAATTATGTACAGCCTGTCCAATATAGACCATTCGATTATCAGTGGATTTATTATGATCCTTCTTTGGTCAGTCGTCCTGCAAATAAAGTAATGTCGCATATTGTCGGAAAAGAAAATATGGCCATTGTTACTGCTCGTCAATTTGGTGGTGGCTCACATTTTATCTGTCTTATCACAAAAACTGTATCTGAGATTAGTTCTCAACCTTATGCCCCATATACCCTTTTTCCTATTTATCTCTACTCCAAAGACGGCTCGTGTGTACCAAATATCAAAAAAGAAATTGTCGATGAGATTGAAAATATTGTCGGTAAAGTATCTCCTGAAAATATCTTCGATTATATTTACGCCGTTCTCCACTCCCCCAGTTATCGAGAAAAATATAAGGAATTTCTGAAAATTGATTTTCCACGGGTATCATATCCGAAAGACGCTGAAAGTTTTAAAGAGCTTATCGCCTTTGGTGCTGAATTACGTTCACTCCACCTCCTTGAATCCCCAAAGGTAAACCAATTCATCACTACGTATCCCATTGAAGGCTCAGATACCATTGAAAAATTAGCTTACAAAGACGGCAATGTATTTATTAACAAAGATCAGTACTTTGGCAACGTTCCAGAGATTGCATGGAATTTTTACATTGGAGGCTATCAACCAGCACAAAAATGGTTAAAAGACCGAAAAGAACGAGTCCTCAATAATGAAGATATTGAACATTATCAGAAAATCATTGTAGCACTAACAGAAACGGATAGAATCATGAAGAAAATAGATCAAGCATTTATCTGTCCATAAAAAACGTGAGAGCATAATGAAAAATATCGAGTTAGAAACCAACCCCCACATAAACAAACTTCTTAAAATAAAACAAATAATAAAAGAAGGTTGCCTATGTATTTATTGTATCAAAAGAAACAGTAGGGGTAAAAATCGATATGATCGAGGGGAAAATGTCGGAAGAAGCAGAAAAACCAACAGAAATTGGAAAAAATACAGAAAACAACAATGGAAAACAAAAAATCATTGAATTCTTTTCATACTTAAAACAGCTTCAACCGGAACTCTATATTCTCTCTCTGGTGCATGATATGTAATACCCTTTGTGGTCATATCGATGTCACATTCTAAAATTCCAGCGTCTTTGACATTTTTATTTTTATATTGTCTCAAAGCATCCCCTCTAATTCCCGATGAAATAACTGGATTTCTCCTCAATTTGGACACCCAAAAATAATGAGTATAATACTCAAATACTTCTTCTGAATTCTCAGGGGGATAATTGTGTATTGTTCCCTCATCATATGCAGTTTTAGGATCAAGACCCTCAGAAATATACCATTTTCTAATATCATCCCATTTGAGATCACCATTAGCGATCATTATCACCTCTTTTAACACCCTCAAAATATCCCGAGCTATATAAAGATCTGTGGTGAATGATATTTTATCTGAATCACCTAACCCTAAACCTCTTCTATCATCAGGAACTTCCTTCTTAAACCAATTTTTTATAATATCATCTGCATGAATTGTAGCATGGTATAATTTCTCAACCTTGTCTGGATCGGGTTTGTATTCCAAATCCATCTTCTGTAACCTGTACTCTTCATTTATTTTAGATTGTAATTCAGGTATAAATTTGGCTATATCCTGAAATAAACTTGTCATCTTCTTAATAAGATCAAGATACTCTTTTTTATTTTTATCAGTATTATATTCTCCAAAATTCTCTTCTAGAGCATCTTTATATTTAAAAAGATAATCATCAATAAATTTTAGATCAAATCTAGATTTTAATAATTTTACGGATCCTTCAAGTTCTGAATATTTATTAGAAGCATTAGATTCATATGCCTTAAATAAATAGCGTAATACCCCTCTAATTTCATCACAGACCTTCGATAATATTAAAATAGGGGTTCTGTTAAGGTCGCCTCCATTTTTTATCGTATCATCAATGAAAAGCTCAAAATTACTATTCTCCTCATATTTAGCTACAACATCCACAGACAACTCTGCTAATAAAGAAGCATATTTTTCTAGCTTTTTAGCATTATTCTTAAGATAAACAAACCATTTTCTCGGGGGGTTAACCACCTTGGCAAACTTAATAAGTTTGTCATATCCCATATCTTCCAATATATTCAACATTTTTGTGAATTTATTCATAGGCTCAAAAACCTTTTTTAGCAAATTGATTATTAAATTTAAAAAGTTCATGTTTTTTAAATAAATTCTATGAGAAATATTTGTTAGTCTTATACTAAAAAATTAAATAAATTTAAAGAGAAATTTGACTTGTTTTAATCAATCAAACAGTTTTTTCATCGAGGTAATAACAACATTCAATAAATTATTTTTCTTATCCCTAAGCTTTTCTCGGGCTATTCTATTTTCTGCCAACTTTATATAATTTGGATTTAACTCTATCCCAATATAATCCTTTCCTTGATCTTTAGCTACAATACCGACCGTCCCACTCCCAAAGAAAGGATCTAAGACAACCCCCGGTCTAAAACCGACATCACAGTTACAACAAGCCTCTTCTCTAAAAGGAACATCACATTTTAGGCATACTTTTTCCGGACACCCTGCATCTAAGGGAGATATTATCAATTTTTTTGGAAAAGTGGCAAAATGCGACCCTCCCTGAAAACTCTCTGTATTTATATCCCACACCGATCTTTTATTTTTACCTTTGGGGTTTGGACGCATATTTCTATCATGATAAATTTTTTGACCTGTACCTTCATCCCACAAGCTAACACCTTTGGCATTCAAATTATCCCCACCCCATCTATCTAAGGGTTTTGTATATGGATCAAATTGTTGTTTAAAAAAATAATTTTTATTCTTAGAGAAAAAGAATAGATATTCAAAGTCAACAGTGTACCTATTAGAAACCGGACTGGGTATACAATTAGGCTTTCTCCAAATAATAGTATTTCTGAGCAAAAAACCTTTTTTAATCATACCCAATGCAAAAAGAAATGGTATTCCTACTAAAGATTGTGTTCTAACAGGAGTCTCATTAACACCACCCCTATAACCTTGTAATTTACCCCAACTCCCCCCATAGGTATCCCCAATGTTTACCCAACAAGTCCCATCATCTCGTAAAACACGACATACTCCATCAAAAATATCACATAAATTATCAATAAATAAATCAGGGTTTGGCTCATTTCCTAAAGAACCCAGCCAAGCTTTACAGTATACACAAAATCTTCCATGATCGATAAATACCTCATTAATACTCTTTTTTTGATTACCTACAGTCGCACTTGACCCTGAGCTGTTCCCACGCTGTCTCGACATCATCTCCCCTCCCCAAACATGCTTACAAGAAACATCCCCACCCCATATTAAAGGTTCTGTCTTGTAATTTCTCAAGCCCCAATAAGGAGGAGACGTGATACACGTATTAATACTATTATCTGGAATGTTTTCTAATACCTCCAGAGAATTTCCTTGATGTATTTTATTTAAAAACTCTTTAATATCTCTCATTAAACAACTTCCACTTTTTCAGACTTTTTCTTTTCGAGCAAGACCAGCGTATGTTTCTCATCTTTGAACTCTTCATCAATCATCTTCTTAATAAATTTCCAATCTCCACCAGCTAAACCAGCACCAATCTTAGGATATGCTATACGCTTTCCATGAAAAGTTTCTTTAACTTTCCGTAAACAACTCCTTAACGCTTCATAAGAAACTCTTCTACCATTGCCACCCTTATAATGAAATTGTGTATAACAATTTACAACCATAAATTTATGGCCATTGCGCTCAACAAGAGCATAAGATATTTTTCCCAACTTTTTGGGATCACCCTTTGGGGTCTTTAAATCTGCCAAAAAAGCTTCTTTAAAAGTGTTTTTAATCTCTAACGCTATACCTGCACCCATTGTACAATAGCAATTACAACCATGTAATATAATATCAAAATCACCATTGGAAGCCATTTCTAACAAGTTTCCTGTGACAACCTCCATACTATTTCTCCTTAGATTGATTAAAAGAACTAATAAAATTATTCTTTGAAAAATTATGATAAAGATATTCTTTAGAAATACCCAATCCTAGACAAATATTAGAGAACTGTGTATCACACATAAGTTGAACTCTTCGCAAAGCAGTTATAGCATCTAATTCATATTCTGATATATTTATCGTTTTAACTTCTTCCATTAAATATCCTTTCTCTAATATTGATCTCAGACTTTATATTTACAGAATATAAGCCATTCCTGTAAATATAAAATAAATAATATAAAATATATCACATCTAAAGGAAAAACACATGCCCCAATTTAATCAAAAAACAGCTACAAGACAAACACCCCAATATTTTCAATGTTTAAATGGTTACAGTTCAGGAAATATCTTAACAGATGCCATAATAGGTCGTTATTACACTTGGATCGGTGAATGGATACAAAGCCCAGAGGATGTAAAAGACCGAGATAAAAATCCCGTGATGAGATTACATCCCCTCTGTGATGATGAATATCAACATTCTATAATTGGCGATATTTCCGATTTTAAGCCATTAACCACAAAAGAAGAAATTGAGGATATGTGGGTTATCACCTCTAGAAATGTTGTTGAATCAAATGTCGAAATAAAATTCACCTTTTTAGAAAAAATAAACATCTTATTGTTTGGAAAAATGTATATCCATGAAAAAATATGTTTAGATTGTCCAAGCTATGATCTCAAAAAGATAATAACTAACATAACCATCCCCAATGTCTTTAACAAAAAATAAGCTCATAACATAAAAGGAGATAATTCATGAACCTTGAAAATGTCAATTTAAACGAGATAAAGCAGAAGATAACCAAATCTGATTTTTTTGATGAATTAATAGAACGAGCTCCTTATATTCTTAAATCACTCCTGGCTGGGGAATATCTTGAAATAAAAGAAGATGGTATAACTACAATATATGTAATCGATAACCATGGCACATTATGTCTAATTGGGGATAAAGATGGAGAACCCTACTTATTAGGATTACATGCAGATTTCAAAGACCTTCTTGATCTTTGTCTGAAAGCCTCTAACGAAGAGGTTCACAGACATCTCATGAATTTAAACTTACAGGGAAATATAGAAAAAGGAAAATTAAATGAGATAAAGAGAACATTATCATCTGAAAGGATGAAAATGGAATGGGTGAGAGAACAAGAATATAAAAAATTAGAAAACTTATATACTCTTTAAATCTTCTTATAAAAATTATCTAACATCTTTCCATATAAATCCCAGATTTCATCAATTGATTTCCATCTTTATCCATATAAACAACCGATTTACAAACAGATATCATCATATCTGCTAGTGCCCTAACCCCTATTATATCCACGAGAGATTCTATAGCCTTTAGATTTTTAAGACTGTCTAAATATTGATCATATTTTTCTGATAGCAGAATATTTTTAGAAAAGGTATTAATGCCGAAAATAAAATCGCTGAACTTAGCACCTTCCAGTTCATTCTCAAATTTTATAGATTCACCGGAGGGGAAGATCATAATGTAATACCCAATTGGATATGGTATATAGTCAATGGCCCTATCTAAAGAATCTCTGATATATTTTCCATCTCGATGAAATGTTACTCTAATACGTTTTTCCTCTACAGATTCAATTCTATTTGAGACAATATCACCATCCAATAAATTTATGATTATATTTTTATATAACTCACTTGAACGGGCTTCAGAATTAATGCTATTCCCCACAATACCATGAAACAATAGATAAATTTTATATAACTTAACAATATATTTATCATCGGTATCATCTAATGAAAATCTATAAAAATATTCTTTACATAAATCACACAACATATTGCATAAAGTTTGGGCTATAGGATAGCTATAGGCATAAATTTCACCAGAAGCATGTGCAAAGGCCACGTTTTGTCTAAGAACATGTTCTAATTTTTGGATAGAACATATAAACTTTTTATTTTCTTCTAAATCTTTTTCTAACCCTTCACCAGTTACTTTTCTTGAATATGTTCCGTCCTTAACATTCGTCAACTTTTCTTTAAAAATGTCCTCTAATCCAGAGACCAATCGAGTCATATAAATATAGTCCTTGGATGTCAAGAATATCATATTTTTTTCTTTGTCAAAATTCATTGCTTATCCTTTCTATTATCTTAAATTTTTTTAAAATTAAAACATAAAATCATCATCCTCTTTAGGGTAGAGGTGATTTATTGGATTCCTCACAGAGTTCTTCCTTTCTCTTCTTGATATTTGAGACCAGAATATCAAAAGTGCGATCAATATAATCAACAATTGCTAAAGCTACAGCTGATGATTTAACTGCCCTTTCTCTTATTTTAGCAATATTCATCTCATCGATGTTTTTATCAAAAAGAATAGACAAAATCTCTCTATCTAACTGCCCAACCTGTTCCCCTAAAATTACAGACCAAGTTGCAAGATCATGATCGGTCACACCCCATTTTAAGTCTTGTCTTTCTCGCTCATCAATGACGGAAAGTGTGCCCTTAGTAATTTTTTCATACAAAGTATGCATAATATCACCTCAATGTTTAAAATATTTTTGTGTTCTATAAATTTTCGGGTATGCTCTTAAATTGATACTTTACAGAAATTTTTTTTGGAGGGCAATTAAAGAAAATTTTTGTAGGCTCTGTGAAAGTTATCAAAGTGTGCATAATCACCTGTCAAAAAGGACAAACATTTTTTTAGGATCAATGCTGCTGTCATCTCAGTTATATTTTGATCTTTTATTGGACAAATTTCAACAATGTCCATTCCAATAATATTTATACATCTATCTCGACCTGTACCTAAATAAAAAAGTCGTTTTAAAATATACATTAATTGACTCCACAATAAACCACCATTTGGAGAAGGTAATCCCACATTTGGGGCAATACTGGTATGAAGTGCGCTCATATCTATTGAAATATAAACGTCACCTTTTAATTTATTTAAGATATCATCATAACATCGATTTTCAGGCCGTTCTTGACTTAATAAGCCCAATTTATCATAGGGGATATCTATGATGTCTTCTTCTGAAGATCGTATTATTTTTAGCTCTTCTTCAGATAAATTTCTTTGACCTATAAACATCAATTTATAACCAAGCTCATGAACTCTCCTCATAACACAACCGTGTGTGAATGCACTGTTCTTCCCATCATGAAATAAGATATTCTCAGAATCCTTCAGATTATACCTAGAATCAATGCTCACTACTGTCGTATCTTTTATATTCTTGATTATATTTGACTTCTTAAGTATATTCAAAAAGGTGTATGTGACAGTATGTTCCCCACCTATTCCTATAAAAAATGGTGTAAAAAATCTTTCTTCTGAATTTCTTGAAATAACCCTATTCTTTGAGGGATTCTTCCACTTCCCAAACTTTTCACTCATATCCTTTATTAAATTATTCAAAATAGTTTCAGGATAGTCTGATGAACGGTGCATAAAGCTTCTATCTTCTGAAAAAACTGATTGGTGCAAAGCCAAGTTCTCAAAGGGGTTTTGACGCGTGATCTCGTCTAAAAGATCAATTTTAAAAGAAGCATTATAAACAGCTAAAGGACCACCTAAAACACCTCTAGAATCTGAAGTATACTTCTCATAAGGTACTGAAAAAACAATCACATCAGATTCATTTATTGGATTATTTTTCTGCCCAAAAATTGTAAAACCGTGTTCATAAAACATTCTATTCCTCCCAAATTTCTATAGTATAAAAATAATATCAATCATCCTCAAGCCGAGAATTTTCTTTTATATATTTCATTGCTCCTTCAGGATGAATGTTAGGTATTTCAATAAAAGAAACATCTAAGGGGGTACAAGAATTACTCAGTTGAATGTTACATTTACTTAATATTTGATAAAAACCCCCCAACCAACTAAAAACACCATTTCCCTTAGAATCTTTATAAATCAATATATCGCCGAGATCATCTCTACCTTGTTTTAGATTACATATCAGGGCATATGCCTCTTTGCTCATCCCTAAAAACTTCTCTGTGTCTATAACAACACAACCTAGATTACCATTACCGCACGGAATAAAATTGCCATCTTTTTCAAATTCTTGAGTTTCTATTATCAAAGAACTTTCATAAGCCGTTACCTTCACCTTCAACTTTGGTTCTTCCATAACATTCTCCAATTAATTTTAAACCAATCATAAATTTTTATAAAATATTCATTGTATTTTACAGGTTTGACCCCAAACTGCTTTTCTACAACCTCAATATCAATCTCATACCCACATAAAAAATTGCTGCATTTAAAAACAGTCAATAAAGAAAACAACTTCCGATGACAAATAGGACACAATAAATCATGTTTATACATAAAAACCTCTGAAACTGTATCAATTCAACAACCAAAATATATACTATTGTTCATTATTCAATATCTTCCCAGAAACAGCTGAAAGATCAAGGCTTTTTTCAGAAACAGAAGACCCTAATAATAAATGAAGTTTGTTCTCAGCAATCTTACATTCAGCATAAGGATAGTATTTCTGAACTTCTTCCATGATCCTCTACAAACTCCCACATGCTCTTATAAACTTATTTTTAAGACCTTTATCTGCTAAACTTAATAGATCTTCTGGGGTCAACCCTTTTTCCATAAACCTAACAATATCACCATTATCAGCCGGAAAACGAACCAACCACTCAGCATTTTTCTTATCCACAAAATTCTCCCTTATAATAATTTTCTTGATTGAAAATATTTAAACTGTTCTTTTAATAAATCTTCATCTGTATATTCTAAGCTTAGAGCAATGCCCACCTCCGATATACTTTTAAAGAATCTTTCTGAAGGAAGTTTCTTTAAGCATTTTCTTGATACATTTTCCCATTCAGCAACGGCAGGTTTTACAAATGGATTTTCAACGGCATCACAACGACCAATACCACGGGAAATGACTTTATTTCTATTATAATCTGTATAACATGATGAATAACAAGATTCGATGGAATAAATCCATAAAAACTCACCTGTAGATCGAGTTTTTTTATTAACATAATTTACCCACGATCCACATTCCGGCTTTAACTCTCTCCCTTCCATCACATTGGGGAGTCCCATATAACACGAATAAATTAAATTTTTTATATCAGTAATATCTGAATGAAAATCGATATTGATAATCTTATCCCAAACATTTTTGTTAATAAAAGGTAATAAATATTCATGTGAATCAACGATTTTAATAGGAATATTTAAAGAGATTAACTTATCAAAAAATGAGGTATAAGAAAATGTTTTGACATTCCAAAAGTCACAATCAACAGATAAATAAACCTTTTCAGAATTCACACTAATATTCCTCTATAGGTATATTATTTTATTGATATAAAACAGCACTTCTTTTTTAAGAAAAATGTGCTAAACTTTAAAATATAAGCACCTATTATTATTTTACAGATATCATCTAAAAAAAGGAAAATGATCATGCCCAATATTGAAACAATAATTGACACTTTAGAAGAAGATGGTTTTCACAAAGAAGCATATATGGCGAATAAAGCAATAAACAAATTAAGAGAATCAGCCACGAAACCTTCAATAATGTCCTATGACAAAAGAGACGAATATGTTAAAATGTTTAGGGAAAACATTAAAGCACCAGTTATTGCACCAAGAATCATGTCTCTTGGCGGTGAAGATCGTTTTAGCATATCACTTAAATTATCATTAGAACCAAGAGAATCTTGGATAAATGGGATTTATGAAAATTCTAAATATCTCAGTTTCTTTTTAGAAAATGATGGAGAATTGGAATTACATTCATGGGGTTTTTCCAAAAAAACCACAAAAGTTTTCAGAAAGACACATGTCAAGTCTGTAGAAGATGCCATCAAGAAAATCAATATTTATATTTCACAAATTTCTCAAAATTAATAGAGGTCAATATATAAAAGTATATCACCCCCCTAAAAAACAAAGGGCAAGTATTAACCTGCCCCTTATCTATCTAAAAACATGATAATTTTTTTATACGAAAACTACTCACCTAAAATTAGATCAAAATTATTTTAAAATACAACCATTATGTTTATCATGTTTCTATCTTCTCAAAATATTTTCAAAACTTCAAACCGTTCCAGTTTTTCGATAACTTTTTACTGATCGGCTCATATCTCTATACATTGAGCTAACACCCAAACTTGTAGCCTCGAAACCACTTGATGTAGGTATATTTAAAGAGTTTCCAACATCAAAAGCGTCTTGATTTGCCCCCAAATATATAAATTGCCATCTATAGGTCTCTGTCTGCAACTTTATCATTTCTCCAACTTTAGCCTGTGTATAATCAGTACTTGCATTCTCATGACCATCCGTATTAATGAGAACAATAACTCTCTCAGGACGTTCTGTTTCAGGGGTCTCTGCTAATATCTTTCCATAATCATCAATTGTTTTGCCAATGGCATCATAAAGCGGGGTATCCCCCATCGTGATATAATCATCTAAAGTCAATGGCTTTACCTCTTTGATATCAACCCGATCTACGACCTTGACATAACCCTTTCCAGAAAAAAGAATAAGCGAAAATTTAGCTTCACCCGGTTCTTTTTTCTGTTCCTCAATAAAAGTATTGAGACCACCCACAGCATCACCCCTAATGCTTTCCATCGAACCAGATCGATCACCAATTATAATAACTTCTGTTAAACCTATCTTCATAAAAAACTCCTTAATTATATTAATTATTAAACGAAAACTTTAGATTTTTAATATCCAATACCGCATAATGTCTCAACGAATTTGTCTGTATTGATATTTACAGATATAAAAGTATTCGTCCCATCTTTTAAGCGCGATCCCCAAAATCGCTTATTTTCCACAAATAATTCTACCTCTTTAAACTCACAAACATCCCTGTCTATCAAACAACATGCTGCCAGAGGATCATGAAACTTTTTACCTGTAGGACATTTATCAAGATAGAAATCCATACCATCATAAACCATACGAATACCAGGATTTGCATTTTTATGAGATTCAACCTGAGCATGTAATTTTTTATCATAAAATACAGCATGTGTCACATTTTTAGACACAAGATATCGTTTTTTAATAAGATCGGTTTTGAGCATAAAAAGTGCCTGGGGTATCCCACCATTAAAATTATAAGTTTGAACCGTTTCCATACCTTTAAAACGGGGGCAATAAACGGGTGCAATATTATCACCTGCAAAACCACCTTGACCAAACCACATACTTAGTGGAACAGAAGACAATTCTAAAAGAGCGTCATAAGGATTGTGTAAAGCTGCACCTGTGATTATAATTAGATTAGGATAGACAATTCTCTCACAATTTATAACATCGGCCGCTCGACCATCAGGTACATATGGTTTCCATTCTCCCAATAAATTATGATGAAAAGCCGATACACAAGATTTACCTTTATAATTTGGAATTCTGCTTCCTATAGAGATCAATTTTGATCTATCGGGCAAAAGTATGTTTAGAATATGTCTAATAAGCCCGCACTGCTCATCAGAACCAGGATTGGCAGTAACCGCCCGAACATTTACATTTGGATGCCCTGCTAAGAAGCATAGCATAAAATAATCATCTGGATCCTGTGTTTCCATATCTATGATTACATCTAACATAAAATTCTCCTTAAATGATACTTCCACCCAATAAATAGGCTTGAGTCAATTTTTCATCGTGGACGGTCGCATTAAAAAAATGAGCTTTTTCTTTCTCATACTCTTTTTCACATTTTTCTGAACACACAAAATCCCCATCCCGACTTATTAATATACCTTTTGTGTGGAAATTTCTTTGACATTGAAAACATTTCATTAAAATTCTCCTTAGATATATAAAGTTTAGAAAATATATCTCATAATTTACAGGAATAAGATTTTAGAAAATTACCACTCACGTCTTTTGCTAAGTCCACCTTATGAAAATTACAAAAACCCCTAGAGGAATCTAACTCATTACATAAAAAGCATCTAGCATCCCCGCGAATTAAAACCCCATAGAGATATGCGCCGGGCTTCACATATTTATCAACATCAATCTTTTTAAGATCTTTAGAAGAGACGAATCCATCCATCTTATTTCTCCTTCACTTGATTAAACTCATTATTTTTCTTATCTAAATTATCCGAGAAATGTTTGCCACATTTAGCACATAAAATAGGATTTCCTTTATCTGAAAATGCCAAGGCTACAAAACCCTCCTGATCTCCCACAAATTTAATTTTACAGCATTGACAAAACATTCGTTTTTTATAAGCAACCCCATCTTTTTTAAACATCTGCTCTGAGGATTTGACCCATTCCTTAATACTACAAAAATCAAGTTTAACCCTTTCGATTTTGTAGATTGTTATCCGAGTTTCCGTGAAAAAAGTATCACCAATTTCATTTTTCATCTTCAACGCCTTTCTTTAGATTATCCTCTAAAATCTTTTCTTTGTATCTTTCTATGAAACTTTCAAAACCGACCACATAATCTTTTAGGGCTTGCATTAAACTCTTAAAACGTTTTTTATACTCTAGCTTGTTCAACTTCACTTTTTTTTCGTTTAATTGCTCCAGATAGTAATAAATACTCACAACTAATTTATTTTTCAAGCAGATTTCACCAGTTAAGGTTGTGACACTCCACGGGGCAAGCCCCGTGGCTTCTTCTTAATTATTTAAGAATTCTTTTTCTTGTTTCATTGACCGCAACCTATATTCAATAGGTTTTACACAATCTCCACAAGCGTATATTCCCGTATGCCCTACGGTATCTTTTATCTTATTTATTCCTATCTCTTTTATATTCTTAGATGCATTCAAATCTCTATCTATGTTCAAACCACAAACAGGACAATTGTAAACTCTCTCTTCTAAAGGCATCTCTTTTAAATTTTTACAATTGTTACACATCTTCGATGTTGGCTCAAATCTTCCTATCTTCATAAAATACTTAGAATTCCATAATGCCTTATACTCTAACTGTCTCGAAAACTCTGACCATGAAACATCTGATAATTCTCAATAAATATTTTGGACAACGACCTTTCTCCTCCAAATAAGCGATAATCTCCTTCTGAGAATTCAATTTGAGCAACATATACTGTATTGGATCATATATAAATTTTGGCAACGATTTATATCGTTCTAGCACTTTAACTTTTTCATACCATCTATTTTTTAACACAGTAAACTCCCTATCTCTTTTTAGATAACCGTCTTAGCACATATCAGTTGAAGAATAAAATTCTCTGATCATATCTTCACTCTGCCGACGCTCCCTAGATAACTTCGCTCCCTCCTCTTTCTTTCGATCAAGTTTGCTTAGACTCTCTTTAAACAACTTTCTCTCTTTTTCTTTCTCGATACCTTCCTTCACCCTTCTAATAGAATTATCCTCAATCAGTTTATAGATTCTAGCAGCTAACCACTTCGAGGAATTAAATATGTTATTATTTAGAGATGGGATGGTATCAATATTCTCACAAGCCCTTTCCTCTAAATCTTTTATTATACACTCCATCGACCCACATGGAACATAATCCCTTATAATAAAATATAATAGGTTAACAAGAGGATCATTGGAATTTTTCTCATCAGATTCTTTTTCTTTTAATTGTTCATTATCCATAATTTTTTGGCCTTTTTAATATTAAAAATTTTTTATCATCTTCGTGCTCTTTTTGAATCGACAAACCGATCTTCTTATAAATATACCGAGCAATATTATTACTCTTCCTAACATACACAAAATCTATTCTATCAACAGAATCTAATAAGACAAAGGACAATCCCTTTCTTCTATGTTTAGGATCTATCCATAAAACGATTAACTCTCTATCAGATATATCATAAGAAATTATACCAGCTAACTCGTTCTCAACACCTTTCTTGACTATTTTCTTGGTTATAATACCCTCAAGAAAACCAGAGATTAAGATTTTATGTCTTTCTTGTTCTTTTCTCCGCTGAAGAAATTTGCATGAGGGAAACCGATCTAAATCCTCTCTTATAAAAAAACTGATCTGATAATCTTCCAACATTAAACTATTATTATTCAACACGTATCCTTCTAAATTTTAGCGCGAAACTCAAAATGTAATATGAGAAACACCTGCCACTAGAGTGGGATTGCATTCATATTCACTCTTAAAATCTTGCTCTGTCTGTTTTCCTAAAGTTACGTATACTTTAGGCCCTTGAAGAAAATAAGAAGCTTCCGGGAAAAATTCTCTAATTTTAATAAGATGATCAACCAGAGCAGAGGTAATGTCTTTAAATGCACCTTTTAATTCTGGAGACGCCTTATCCAACTACTTAAACATGCTTTCATAGTTTTATAGCATTTCACTTCTGAAATATTATCTTTATCCCCTTCTTTAATCCACACCTCCATCTCCCTTAAGTCAAAGGGTAAATTATATTCTAAGGTATATCGAGCTATTTTAACATCCCCATTTTTTGTGATAACTTTTCCTATACATTCGATCATTTACCACCTCATTTTATTTTCAGTAGAAGACTTCCACTCAAACTCTTTAGGGTCTCAAAAAGATTAATTTCCATCGCTTTTACAGCAGCATCCTCGTATAAAATATTCCCTTTAGAAGCTTCATATAAGAGAGTATTTATAATCTGAAGTTCTCTCTTATTTAATTCAACTTCTATAATCTCTTTTACAGACCAATCCTTACTCATTGCCTCTCTTATTTCTAGAGAAGAGATTATCCTAGAAAAATTTGTATCAACACCTTTTAGAATTTTTTGTTTATCCTCAGCTAAACAAAATTTACAGGAATTACATATATTCACCTCTTTATAATAAGTTAAAACTCTCTTTATAAAAGCTGAAAACCAAGTAATTTCTGATTTTGTCATTAAAAAAGTTATCTTATAATCGTCTTTGATCTTCATCTATCCTCCCTATTTAATCAAATACCTAACTATATTTTTCACGCGTAACACTTCTCATCTTTTAATATTCATCATGCATTGATGGTGTGCTATCAAAAAACTCTAAAGGTTCTTTTAAAGCTGCTAATAAACCTTCAAATTGAAAATTCAAATCATTTTCTTCAATAGGCTCATCAAAATACTTTTTGAAAACCTGTGAAAAAAAATAGGTTGGAACTTGTTTAAATTCAACCTCATTTTTACCCCGATGTTCAATGACAAAAAACGGGTGTGGTTTCATCTGTCTAATTCTTACATTCTCTACTTTTACAGAATTATACTTATTAGGAAGATCAAAGGAACATACTCTTGGAAAAACAAGAGCATCTGAGCCAAGCCTACCCAATAAATATTTAGCAGTTTCGGGGGCATTTACTCGAATGCTATCATATAACTCTTCTAGAAAAAACCGCTGTAATCTTTGAATTCTCTTTGGGTTCAAATTCCCAAAAATGACCTGCCTCAGATATTTAGAGTCTTTAAGATATTGACTTCCCCCAGCCACTTTATTCACCAATTCAGAATATGTAGACACTCCCCCAATTGCTTCAGGAATATAAGTTTTTAATACATTAAAATTGGCATTAGAGATATCTAAGATTGTGAATTCATTAAAACCTTTGACTTCATATTCCTCATCTTTGCCCGTGACCTTATATATATCTACTTCCTTTAACATATATGGTGAAGTTTCTCTCAAGGATTTCATTGGATACACATCATTCATATCGATCAAACAAAATTTCTTATAAGCAGCTTGTTCTTTAATAAAATCCACAACCTTAAAAACAAGTTGTTGACCATAGGCAAATATATCTTGGCTTACACTTCTCTGATCTTCGACAGTTTTTAGAGCATTTTCAAACTTATCTATAATATTTACACCCCTTCTTAAATATTCGAAGAGAGACAATTCAAAATAAGGTGATACAAACAATTGAATTGGTATATCAAAATCATGACAAATACGCTTTCTTTCCCTCAATGTAAGAGAATTTATTGAAGAACACATCTCAACCATATCTAAAAGTTCGAAAGTAGTCAATTTTTGTCTGTTGAATCTCATGTATCACTCTCCATTAAAACCGATTTTTTTGGATATTTCTCTTGTCATCCCACCCAACTTTTTAAATTTGTCTTCTATGAGATTTAATATTTCAAGCTCAAAACTATTTTTAGGTGACTTCAAAAATCTATGCCAACGACAAATCATTTCGTGATCGGCTTCTAAGACACGCTCTTTATCTGGATATTTCATAAAATACCTCATATCTTGTAATAAAAATTTCTAATTATTTTTAGATAATCTTCATTAAATTTTTTTGTATCTATTGAATTTAATGAAAAACTTTTTTTATATTGAGCAACAAACTGTTTCATTTCCGATTTAAACCGAGAATCCACCAAGTCCATGATACCGGTTCCATCCCCAAATATTAACCGTTCAACTCGTTTTATCTTTTTGTCAATTTCTTTTTTATTCAAAAAGTGTCCTCCTTATATTTTTTGTGGTATAACCCTAGACATTTCCCACCTTTACAGTCGCAGGAGACCTCAATACATCTAGGAAGATTATAATCATATTGCTTTTTAGCAGATAAGTTCGGACATCTTAAAAGTTCTTTAATATTCTCAAATAAACCTATTTCAAAATAAGGATCAGATCGACTTCTTATTACGGATGTATATGTTCCAGCACTTTTTAGGTGTCTTCCTGCATGGGTCAAATAAATATAAGCATCATCTGGAATCAGAATAAAAAACTCTTTTCTGAGACGATCAAAAAATCTTTCTGATAATTTCTTTTTCATCTTTTAATATCTTGATCCTGTTTTGAAATAGACGCTACCAGATAGCCTAATAGCTTAACAAGACGATCAAACCACACTTCAGACATTTCTACGCCAAGAGGAAGATAATCTTCAAATTCATCGGGCGATATCACAATAAAAGAATGTACCCCCTCTTTTTCTGTATAGATATCCAAAATTATTTTTGCAGTAGATGAGCCATTCTCTATAGGTTCTAGAGAAAAATTGATCTTCTTAGCCTCTAATAATAACTTTTCTAGAGTATCAGCCTTATCTTTTAAAAAATGTTCTCTGATACCGAATTCCTCTAAAGTGTCCATTATTTGACCTACCAAAAAACTGTCCACAAAAATATCTCCTTTCAAATTTTAATGCCGTGACATACCTCGGGGCAAGCCCCAAGGCTTATAACGATTTAATTCTTCAATTATAATATCATACATTTCATTAAATGATTTCAGTTCATACACCGTATGAGTAGCTTTATTATATAATTCCAAGGTTTTTTCAATATTTCTATACAACAAAGAATTTATATAAATTTCCTTTTTATCCGCTGCCTCAAAAAATTTTTTGAGCTTGGCATATTTTTCTACAAAATTCATAGGTATTCTCCCCAAAAATAAAGTGTGTGCTCTTTTCTCATTAACTGTCGAAAAACCAAAAGACAATAACATATCTTCATCGTGTATTCTACGAGAAATATAAAAGGCCATAAAGATATCCCCCCATTATTTTTAATTTACAAAAAGGACAGATGACAAAATTTTGAACATGCTATTTTTATCTGAGATAAAAAATTCCCATAATTATCTAAATCACATACCCATACCGTCTTGTCCTCAAAATATATCAAGAAATCTCGGGGGAATACATAATGTATTGGAAGACATTCTGAGATTAAAACACCTACTGCTCCAGGATCGTACCAAGCATATAAGAATTTTCCCGAGGCAATAAGGTCATTTGTTTCAGATACAGTTAATTTTCTAACCCCATGAGGAAAATCATAATTACAAGACAATCCCTCTGGATTAAAAACTATACATGAAAATTCTTGTTTCATATCAAAACTCCCTATGCTATTCTATTTTCCAGATTTTTAACATAAACGGTTAAGGCTTTAACTGCATCTTGAAGTTGTTTTAAATCCTTTACGGTATTATCAAAAGTCTCATAATCAACCTTGTGTTGAATGATGGTGTCTTTCATTTTAGCCATTACCGTCTTTTCGATGGTTTCTTTTACAAGATTAAGAATACTCTCGGGGGTAACCTCTAATTCATTATGGAGATACCTCTGAAATAATTTATAGGTAATTTTACGATTTGTCCTTCTCATAGCACTTTTGAACCATGTATACCTCTTTTCATTCTCTTTTTTTATCAATGCTTTTCTTCTTTCTTCATTTTTTTCAGTTACATACTTTCCCGGAGGTGACATTTTAGAATTTTTACTTTCAGGATTTTCAGAAGAAACTTCTTCTTTAACAGGCTCTGGAACATAATCAATCTCAAAATTACTGTTGAAATAATCCTTTGAGTAAATACAGATACCTTCTGGTTTATAAACTATATAATTCCCAGGAATTACCACAGTAAATTCAGTATTCCCAGGATTTAACAAATACTTACTATCTATCGCCCCTATAGAATCAATCGAACCTTCTAAACCATTACTGTTAAAATAAGCATAAGCTTCTTTCCTCGTCAATGACCGAACATATTGGGGGTAAAAAATATTTGAAGTGAGCTCTTTTTTATTAAAGATGGCAACGTTTCTAGAAGAAATTTTTTCTTTTAATTTCCTGCCATCAGCATCTTTACCATCATCTTTAAAAAGGCTAGAATCATATTCTTTTTTTCCAATAACAACCTTTTCATCTTCAGAAGGTAAGATCTCAAATCTTTCTATAAAAGATTCTTTATCGTAGACATCTACATGATTTTTTCTATAGACCAAATAATCTCCAGGGAGAACCATATGTATTTTGTTTTTAATCGGATTCAATAAAAATTGGGCATCGATAATACCAATAGAATTTGTTGGAAATTCATGATCACCATGAGATATGGTAATAACTTCAACATTTAATGGTTTTCTAACCCATTGAGGATAAGAAATATTTGTCTTAGCAACATTAGGATTAAATATAACAACATCTTTAATTAATATTTTCTCTTTTTTTGAATCAGGTGTATTCTCATCCTTAAAAAATGTCTCAAAATAACAGGAGTCACAAGAAACATAACAGTTTTCCTGATCTACATAAAAAACATAATCACCTGGATATATCATCTTAGAATCTTTAGAACTTTTAGCGTTGTTAGGTACGAGTATACCAAGAGTGTTTCTATCATATGCTCCAGAATAATTACATTTTTCTGTTGATGTGAGCGCTCGAGTACCTTTCGGATAATTATATCCGGTGGCCAAAGCATATGGATTAAATACGGTCACTTTATAACCATACTTTTCAAAACATTTTTCTTTAATGTTTTCAGTGACTTTTGGACATGTTTCTGAATGTCTCTCTGTAATAGTAATCTTACAATCTTTATCCTCCTTTTCTGAAAGAATAACCGAATAATTTTTATTGAACCTTTTTTCAGGAATGGCTACAACTCCAAATGAAGAATAAAAGATATAATCACCAGGAAGTACCAACTGTTTTCTATGAAAACATTCTGATCGAATAACACCTAAGGCATAGGTTCCAAAACGAGGTTTATAAACATCTAACTGTTCTATTTCTTCTCGTGTGGGACGATTCACCCCATCAGGATAATCTCTTATATCTTCTATCTCCTTCTCATCAGGATTAAATAAAACAACATTAAATTGTTCATCTGTATTACAGTTTACACATCTTAAATTTTTATAAATCACTTTGTATTCTCCCATTATTTGATTGTGAAAAGTTCTTTTCCATCTTTGTCTATTATTTTTGGTTTTGCTATCAAACATTTCTGAATTCTTATATGACCATCAATCACCTTCCATATTTGCTATATAGCTGGCAATGATCAGCTATCCCCCAAATGAACATTCATTACAATTTTTAAAGTCTCTCATTTTTACCGCCTCGTTTGGAAAAATAACAGGAAATATCTTTCTAATATTTTAAAAGTTTCTGTTTTTTTCCATGAATGGTATTGTTGAATAGCAGGTTCTGTTCTTCGTCTTCCCGTGATAGTCCATATATCTTTAGCCTCATTATATTCACAATTATTTTGAGTAGATTTCATCATTTTCTCCTTTTTCATGAAAAAATAGTTTCCGAATATAAAGGTGCTGTTTCTGCTATGAAAAAATTCGTTAATTCAACATCAGAATGTGATCCTTTTAGAGAAAGGTATGTTATGACCTCGCCCCAAAATTCTTTATCTGATAAAACTTTATCGGATACCTTAAGAATGGGAATAAAAGACAGGGCATGTTTAAGATATGTCTTGTTAAGCATATGGTGATTACCATAGAGAAAGTCATCCCATTCATCTGCATTTTTAACGATAACAACCTTACAAAAAGAACCTTCTGTCAAAGAATTAGCATTTTCAAGTGCAAACAAAATATCTAAATGGAATTTAGCGAATAACGTCCCAGCTATCCATTTAAGCTCAAGACCATTTTCTAAAAAATTACACATTCTCGGGGACAGTATTATTTCTAAAGTTTTTGTCTCTTTTTGTGCAAAGATTCTCATGTCTTATTTTCTCCTATAAATTATTTTTTAATCTGTCAATCTCTTCGATCATAAACACATCATATCAGAAAAAACTTTTAAAAGAAGTGCTAAATTTTAACAATAAAATCAATAGACTTCATAAACTGTGCTAGTTATATTCATTATACCTTATTTTGTCTTATTTGTCTCAAATGTGTTTCCTAATAAGTCTTTACAGGAATGACCTAAAAAATCTGTAAAAATAGCTAGATTATAAAATTTTTAATAAAAACAAAATTTATGAAAGAAAATAAATGCAAAGAGCTACATCTAAGGCAGAAAATATAGATTGTTATTTTAATAATATCAAAAATTTTTCTGATGTTAAACGTGAAGATTACAAAAATATTTTTGATAGGATAAAAAATGGGGACAAAGAAGCCTATGACACAATATTTAAGAGTAATTTAAAATTAGTTGTCAAAATTGCTAAAAAATTTAAAGGATATTACAGAAAAGGTTTTGAGCTAAAAGATTTGATACAAGAGGGAAATATAGGTTTAATACGAGCTATAGAAAAATATAACGTTGATAATCCACAAAATGCTTCATTTCAACATTATGCTTCTTTCTGGATTAGACAAAAGATTATGGTCTACCTAAAGAAAAATTGGTGTAATGTCATGTTAAGGGGAACTGCCTTTGAGACCAAAGAATTCTTTAGCATAAATAGAAGAATAACCACCGCCGAAAATATTTATGGTAAAGAAGGTTCTGAGGAAGTAATTCAGCAATTATCCAAAAAATATAATATTAGTCACAGTTATGTAAAATCTTACATAGAACGAGTTAACAACCCTGAATTTTATATTAATGAAAATACGGAGGGATTCGTAGAAGCAAAATCTGGTACCGAATCAGAAATAATAAAAAATACAGAATACTCCGCAGAATGCTCAGAAATCAGCAAAATAGTTTCAGAAAGAGTAAAGAAGATAATACCTCTTTTAAATTACAGAGAGTATTATATTTTAAAAAAAAGGTTGTACAATCCATCACCAGATACTTTAGATGAGATTAAAAATGTTTTGGGAGTATCTAGACAACGTGTTAATCAGATAGAGATCGATCTAAAAGAAAAACTTAAAAAATATTTTCTGGATATAGAAAATACTTTATAAGATGGAGAACCTAGAATGTGTTCTGAGCAAGAAGTTCTGAAGAAAAAAATAAAAAGTTATCTGGAGACACTACAACACATAGACACAATAGAAAGCCTTCCTAAATCTGGTTATTACTGAGAAAATAAGCTAGAATTCTTAAATGAATAGCTCCAAAAAATTAAGATGTCTGAATTTCAAGAAATTTCTGAATTGACACAATTTATAAGTTATAAATCAACCCTAGAACAAAACCGTTTAAAACCTGATGATATCGTTATTGAAACAAAAGAAATAGGTCTTAGTAACAAATCCCATGATAAAGTGTACCTAAAATTCAAACTTATTGATAACAAATAGGAATCCCATAATAATATTGCCCTAATAAAATCAAAATATAAAACCTCACACAAAAAATCTATTGAGATTATAAAATTTGTGACAAAAAAAGCAATAACAATCCCTTCCAATGCATTTATTGAACCTATATTAGTTCCTACCTCGATATATTTAACTTCTATAAATGCTCTTAATGATAATAATATCCTATTAATTTCACCAAAAAGTGTATTTGTAAATGACGGAGTGGATGGAAAGCACTACGATATTGATATAAAATTTAATACAAATTTTTATAAAAACCTAAAATACAAAAAAAGTTCTAAGATAGCGGTTGATAAAGGTTTTTATAGAAATAAAAGAAATGTTAATTTTATTTTTAATATTTCAATAATTTCTGATTCTAAAAAAGTTGATGTTGTTATTCCTGAAGATTCAGTAATAACCGAGGCTTTCATAATAAACAAGGCAGAATTTTTCGATATCATTTAATTTGAATAATAAGCCATATTTTTTAATAAAAATCTTAAATTGTTTTCTTTAAAGAAGTAAGACACAAGCCTTTATATATAATAAGCACTAAGTTTAAATGTACTAAAAAACGGAAGGGATTCTTGTTTTTGTATAAATATTATTTTAGACCAAAAATTAACTTCTCAATCTTAACTTCTTATTTTTTTTCTTCTTTGTATTTTCTTCAGCATCTTAAAATTAAGAAGTCATATCAAATGAGGTTGAACGAAGAGAGCGCAGCGAACGGAGTGAACACCTCATTTTGATATACAAGCCTTCTTAAAAAAAATAAGCTTACTGAACTCTCTAAATTTTTAATGTTTGAGAAGTTTATCTGAACTTAAATATTCATTTATTCAGTTTTTATGTTAAAAAGATTAACTTTTTTAAGATAAAACTCTTTAATAATTAGAATCATTCAGCTTCTTAAACATTTAAAAATTTTAAGTAAAAAATGTCTTAATTCTCATATTACTTTTATATTTAATTTATTAAATATAAAAGTTTAATTAATATATAAAAGTGTTTTAGATGTTTAATGTTTTATATATAAGTACAAAATTGCGAATTTCGTGCCAACTTGAAAAAAAATTTAAAATATTTTTGTTTTAGCCTTTTAATTCTAAATCTTGAGACGAATATTTTTTTTATTTTTAGAAATTTTTTGATCTTTGAGATCGAAAAAAATTAACTTTCTAAAATAAATTGAATAATATCAATACCTTCGGACGCTAAGTTTACAACACCTTGATATTATTAGTTTTTTCAATGATTTTTCCTTATTTTTCTTCTCAACTCTTTGATTTAATTTACCTTTTAGCTTTTTTGTTTTTTGTGTGCTCTGAGAAGATAATTTTTTAGATAAAAAATAATAGAACTTCTTTAGAACTGTTCGGCATCTAACCTCAGATACAAAAAAAATAAGCTTTATATTCTCAATTTCTAGCCATTTTTATATATGAAATGGGTAAAGTTATTAATGATATCTTAATTTTTGTACCACGACAAAAATAGACGGATTAAAATCAATTTTTTTAGGTATGTTTAACCTCAAAAATTAATATTCAAAAATTAGAGATTTTTTTACTTTAATTTTTTTAAATTTTTCGTCTAAAATTTTTTTGTGGTTTATAAAAAAATATTTTTGGAAGTTTTGTTAGATCATCTAAAAATTATTTTTAACAGAGCAAGAAATTTTATATATAATGATACAAGCTTATTATCTTCTGGTTCAGGTTATTTTTGTTATTGTAAAATGTATGTTAGTATGTGTGTTTAGACTATGTTCCTCAAAATACTTGAACGAAAGATATAAATATTTGCATTATGTCGATACAATCAACATATGCTCTTAGACATTTTTTTATAAAAAAAATAAATATAGAGAAGTTAAGGGTGTCAGTAACTACACTCTTTAAAATTAATGATACTTAATTGTAAGAATATATTTTAGATATAAGATTATCATCAAAAAGATAAGGATTTAGGACGATGGAAATAAATTTAGCGGATGCTGTAATTGCTAAAAGTGATTTAGAAGCCGATTTAACTTATTTTAACACAGTTGCAGATAAAGACATTGCTATGGCTGGTTCAAATGGGTTATATATTTTACACAAAAATCTAAATATATGGTACGATTTTCCAGATCATCCAGACTTTCCTATAGAGGAAGATGCACGTCTGGCCTTTAAAACAAGTGGCTTAATAACCACGGGAGCACCTGTCCCTATAAATAATTATCTTGCTCGAACATGGGGAGATTATCATCTTTTAAAAAGTATTATATTTACCTGGAAAGACCCTTTTGGTTCTATACCCGACATCTTTGAAGTTTATACTTTGAAGAGAAATGGTGATCCTTCTATTTCAGGTGATTGGGAACTTATACATACCTCTACAGGTGTTATTGGTGCTGAATACTCTGTTCCAATTACATACCCTATTTGGACGAAGGGGGTAAAGTTTAAAAATGTAGGCACAGTGCAAGCCGATATTGGTAAGTTTGCAGTATATATCAGTAAATTTCAGACAGAAATTACGCGGAATACAGAAAGTTATGTTTCTGATTTAATCAGAAGTAGCGGTGATGCTAACTTTACTTTTATGGTAGATCTTCCTTCATCAAAAAGAGTGAAAGAAATTAATTATTATTCTGATGAATATACAGCCTCAAATATTGTTGTAGAGGTTTCTGAGGACAAGACATCGTGGACGCCACAGGTTTGGGGTACTGATATAACTGATGATAATGATCAAGGTTTTTATAGCGGAGGAACACCAGGTTTTTATATATTTGGTTTTGTTATAGAAAATTCTAGGCCACCATCTGTCTTTTTTAAACTTACAGACATGGCTGGTAATGCTCAAGATATGCCTTCTGGATTTGCTAAATCTATGATATTGTATTTGAAGGCAGATACTCCATTAACAGAAACATTATATTTTGGATTATGTCGATTAATAAACGGTAAATTTGTACTATTGAGTTATGGGAGTTCTAGCTTTACGTTAACCACACTTTTTGCACAATATTCCGTATCCTTCTCGAATTTTAATCATGAATTAAATTCTGATGATTATTTTTTTATTAGCAGGGCTGGTCCTAATTATGGACAAATTTTTATTGCACAAAAAGGTGGTGCTGGAGCAACGGTTAATGACCCATTTGCAATAGGGAGGTGGGATTTAACTTCTTCTCCTCCACAAGAAATAGAAGCTAAATCAGTTTGGCCGTCTTCTGGTAGTTTTTTTATTTTGAAAAATAATACAATGAAAACATATTGTAAGGTTACCACACATCAAGCCAAGAGTTTAACTCTTAATGATTATGCTAAGGCCGTAAAAATTACACTTGTTACACCTTTAACAGGTAATAAAAAAATTGGCAAGTTAGTTATTACTAATTATCGAGATACAGAACTTGAATTTTATGATAAAGATATGGTCCCTATAACAGGGGACTTTAATATTGACTTTATAATAGGTTCACCCGGATCAGTTAAAAAAGTTATAGTTAAAAATGTTTCGGGTGCAGACAAGACCTCTATTCAATATGGTCCAAGTATACGTCCCGATGGGGGGAGTGTGTTTTTAGAATGTAGCTTAGATGAAAATTTTGTTTCAGAATCTGGAATATCACGAAATTGTATTTATAATAAACTTTCTGGGACAGAACTTATTCCAGAACCGCATTGTGCTGCTAATAATATAAATTGGAAAAAATCATGTTCTATTACACTCCCTGGTTATGCAGGTTGTGGTAAGGGTTGTACTTTAGCCAACGGTTGTGGTATTGATGGAATGGGATATGATGGATTAACCGAGCCATTAGATGGTTTTGTGAGCGGTATTAAAGAATCAGTTGTAACAATACCTAATGCTGGCACGATAGAAATTTTTTGTCGTTCTAATATTCCAGCAGGGGAAGATACCACAAATCGTGCATATTCTTTTGATGTATGTACTAGAATAGCTTCTTAATTTGATTTAACCGGGAAATAGATATGGTTGATAGATATAATCAAGATGGTGTTTCGGGGAGATTGACCGGAAGATATAATCAAGATGGTATCTCAGGAATGTTGTCTGCTGGACAATATAATCAAGATGGTATCTCTGGCAGGTTTATTCCTGGTTTTTATAATCAAGATGGTATCTCTGGGAATTTGACTTTATACACAGGGGTTCCTAGAAGAATTATGTTGGCCCATGTGGAATCTGCAAATATCACATCGGGTATTAGAGGGAGTGAAATCAGGGTTTATGATATAGCAGATTACAGATATATAGATCATATTAAGAGTTTGATGTTACCAATACCTGATTATGATTTTAGTAAATTTCCCTGTCGCATTGATCTTCCTATAGTAAGAGCATCACACAATTTTTTATATATGTATCTCACAGATTATGGAGAGGTTTATTCTGGTAATTTCTTAAGATATTGGGTGGTAAGTTCAAAGGTCATAACAAGATCAGAAGTAACTGATTATATTACTGGTTTATTAGCAGCTATAGAAGCTGTTGTTCCAGTACCTCTGTGGCTATCAAGTTTTGTATCTGATTATTTTCTTCACAGTATACTTTCTTTGATGACCTCATATGAAACTTTTTATGGGGAGCGTCTAACTTTCTTGATACCTATGATTTTTTGGTATGAAGATGGTGATAAGAATAAACAAATTGCTTTTTCAGATGATGAATATCTATATTTGGGGATAACAAAAGAAGTTTCTGGAGAATATCAATTTAACCTAAGAGTTTTTTCTTATATAGATACCTCTTCTGATGATTATCATATACCTGGACCAGGATTTCCAAGGCAATTAAACGGTTTTTCTACGTTAGCAATAAGACATATATCTAAAAATAATGGTCAAGTAAGAGCTATTTATATCACACCACCTCATTCAGAGACGGGTAATAGATATTTATTTATCTGCTGGGAAAAAGGTTCTGGTCTATTGGTATCTGGGAGTAAAGTAGGTTTTTATATTTATGAAATAACTGATTTAGAAGCTTTAGCCACAGAAGGCGGGATAATAGAGGATTCTCCTTATTTGATTGATAAGGACACTACTGGTTTATTTCAGGTATCGAGTTTTTATTATAGTACTAGCGTTGCCTATGATCATTACAATAAAATCATTTATGTAGGTACAAAAAGGGTAGGAGTATCAGGAAGTGGAACAATTAGAAAAATAGACTTTTCTGATCCAGAGAATCCTATATGGATAACAACCGATGAACCTGTTAATGCATTAGGAAGTTTATCTTTGACCTATCCAGAAAAAATGAAATTTTCCTTTGATACTCTTGTTGACCCAAAGTTGCTGGTCTGGCAAGATTATTATTATTTGTCTTATTTTTCTGCCTATAATAATTTTCCATTGTCTTTGATGAATATCGTTTCAGCCTATACTCCGACACACGTAGGCCCCATAAATTATGATGCAAGTCATCAGACCATAAACGATTTTGAGATTGAGACAGATACAGTTTTTGTAGCGCGCCAGAACAGAATAATTTCACCATATCATCGAGAAATATTATCTTTAGCCTATGATCCTAATGGACAGTATGATTTTATCACAAATCCCCCGCAAGTAACGACATCTGATAGATCACATACTTCTTTTTTATCATGGTTATCAGAGAGTGATTGTCCTAGAATAACAGATGTTTCACCAGCAGCTGGTTTAGAAGGATTAGAACCTACTATAATTATTCAATTTAGAATTATAGATCTTCCCGACCCAGGAGGTTCTGGTGTAAATTTATCTACAGTATTAATTAAAATAGCAGGTGAAGTTGTTTTTAGAGGAGCATTTGGGTTTACCAGTAATTACAGTTCATTTTCAACCTGTACCAAATATACTTCTGTGACAACAGGAGATTATTATGATTTTTACATTGTGAAAAACACTTCGTTTCTTTTAGGTTCTAGGCTATTTATAGAAATATATGCAGAAGATTTTTGTTTTAATATTTTATCTATCAGTTATTCTCTATATATTAGAAGTGAAGAGTCAATCCCCGAACCTATTCCAGAAATACCTGTTATCGAAGATGAATTAAATGATGAAACGGGGTTGACCGATGATGAGATAAAAGACATATCTAAAAAATCAAGAGATTTAAGAAGAAAGGCAATAGGGATGGGTAGAATCGGAAAAACAGAGGAGTTTATAACAAAGATTCTTCCACAGTATATTACTTCAGTAAAAGGTATTGTGAGAGGTGTAGCATTACCAGCAGACCCATTTTTACTAGGCCGAGTCAGATTTTCCAGAAAAGTTGGTGGATTTATGGCTATTCTTGTCCCCGATAATCAGATGAGAATGAGTAATAAAATAGTACGGGGAGTATCTTATATAGAGGTTGAGAGAATATCACCTTGGATGAGAACCGGTCTTATTCTAGAAATCGAGCAAAAAGAGCTTGTTCAAGTTTTGGATTATGAGTTTGCAGATAATGTTGTTAATATGACTAACAGAATATCATTGACGAGTGATATTGCTGCAACAGGATATTCTGAAGGTTCATTAATTGATATTTGGGGAGCACCTGTATCTGTCACGGTCGCTGTTTCTGTTGGTTCTAATTCTATTACCGTTAAATCTTCTTATCCTATTTTTATAGGAGATAAGATATCTATTTTATGTAATGATGCCCTATTGGGTTCATATGTAGAGCACGTTGTCACCTCATTAACAACTATTAGTGAGGCTAAGGATAATCCCGTTACCGCCGATGATTATTACTATTTTTATACAGTTAATTTTGCTGAGAGTAATAAGACTGTTATTGATCTAATAGAAAATCATGTTGTTTATCTTCGTTGTTATCCGGCTTACCTTTCATCTATGATGCCAATACCGCAAATTGGGGTCAATTATGGAAGTTTGGGGCCTCTATTGTTTGATAGTACATCTGCATTATTATTAGATAGGAACGAAGAATTAGAGGAATATATGGGAGTTCAACTTTATGATAGTATGAAAAACAAGTTTTCTACCGAGTTGGTCTCTACGGGAAAGAATTATTTGGTGAAACAATTACCTATAAAGTCTGATTCCTTTCTGCTCTTTGATAAAATATATGGTCTTTTAAACTATGCCAATGGTAGCTTCTTAGCTGGTGCTGATGAAAATGGGAAGTTTGCTATAATAAGTCAACTTGTCCCTGAAATAACAGCTCCTATGAAATGGATATTTTCGGTAGAGCCTACATGTAATGCAAGTATGAGAGTTAGGTTATGGCCAAATGATGCACAGGAATTTCAGTTAACAGCTAATACAAAGACATCTTATATAGTAGAACTTGCTGAAGGGGATGAGGATGCTACAAAATTTGAGATTAATATACTGTTTGATGATTATCCAGCTACTTGTTCTATAAGTGATTTTACCCTACAGGGAAGTAGAGTATCATTTTTTAGATACAGTCTTATGTCTCGGGTAAATGGTGATTTCTCTTGGGGTAGCACAGGGCTATTAATAAAGCCATTATTCTTAAATTTAGATTATATCAAATCTGTAAGAGATTATGGTTCAGGACACAATACTGGTTTTGTGAGATTATAATTTAATAATCATACAGAGTAGGAAAAAAATTAATGAGTATTAATGATGATACTGTAAGAAAGTTACCTGGTGCAAATTATAATATTGCTCCGGCTTTAGATATTTTAAAATTTGAGCAAGGTGTCTATAAAACAGAATTTTTAGAACGATTAAAATTATGTTTTGGGGCAAGTTATTCTGATGGTAACTCTTATGGTATTGTATCAGATAGTAACCCTAGAAGTGATTCTGAGACAACTCCATTTTTGGTAGCAGTTAATTTATCGCAACCATTACAGGTCGATGTTTATTCTGGGATTGGTATCACTCCAAATGGGCATAGGATTGTTATTACAAGTAATGTGCAAGGTATAACTTTTTCAGATATTGAACTGAGTAATATTTATGTTGTGTTCTTAGAATATTCTGTTCAAGATGGCACACGGAGTATAGACCGATTTAATTCTTTAGCCCCTGTCTCTTATCTGGAACAAGAATCATCATTGTCCTATATTAAAACCTTGACTGTCTCAGAATTCTTAGATACAAGTATTGTTACTCAAGCCAGAAGAGATCATATAATAGCATTAGCCGTTGTTACTATTACATCAGATGAGTTGGGTGCATTAGCCGTATCTATTGATCTAACAGATATCAATTATTCTTGGAACAGACCCTGGTTTAGCTTGATAGATATTCAACATAGAACTTCCGTTGGTTCAGCAACTCCTACGAGTAGTAATGCACACGGATTAACTCATAATGATATATTGGCCACCGATGAGGAGACAATATATTCTTTATTAAGAGGTAATGGGGTTATTCTTGCCTTAGACAGAGAAATAGCTAAAGTCCCCGGGACATTAGGAACACAAACTATTTCAGCTTCTAATTTTTTAACTGATAATGATGGTTACATAACAAATAGACAAGGTTCTCTCTATACCAAATTGAACCATTATCCTCTTAGATTAGGAGAAGTAAAGTCATCCGGTTATGCTATATCAGGTGAATATAAAGATAATTTATTGATTATATCTCCTTATGAAGCTCCATTATCTTCTTCTGTTATATGTAAATATATGTATGCTTCTGCTTATGAGCCACCTAGAGATGTGGGTTCACGTTATTTGACATTTGGATCTGTTGCTGAAAATGAAGTTGTTATTTCAAATGGGGTGAAGGTTAATCCTGGGAGTTATACTATAAATATGAGTGATGCTGGTAATATACCGCAGTATTATCAGATATTATTGGATGGTAATGGTCAACTTATAAAGACCCCTCAGATTTTGTTACCTGCTTCGAGAGTGTTGGATTTAGGTCTCTCATCGGTAGCAGTAAATGTGTCTTTATTAGGTGATTCAACTATTTCTATAGGTCTTACCGGGACTTCTCCTTCTCCTACATTGGTTCTTAAAATAAGAATAGAGGGAAAGAACTCTTCCGGGACAGATATTTATGAGGTATTAGAATTTAATTCTACATGGAGTGACACTTCTTCTATAAGGGGGACAGTAAATAGTTCACAGTTTAAAACGACATCAAATGTTTTTTCTTCTGTATCCAGAATACGAGTTACGCAAAGGTCTGGAACACAATCCACGGCTTCTATTATCATCTATGCTAATGCTAATCCTTATATGAGTTATCAGTTAGCAAAGTATTTAACGATAGCTACCTGTATATGGGATGGATCTGTTGTTTACTCTATTTCAGATAATAGAAGAGTTATCTCTTCCTATCAACAGGATACTTATGCATTGACTCATTCTTCTACCTGGGGTATAGAGGGTGCAATGAGATCAGCATCTATAATGTTTCCCGGTATAGAGCATGTGTCTGTCTTTGGGGATGATTTTTCTAATCCTTTATATTCAGATTTATATCATACAAAATTGAGAAGGTGTGATACTGGTATCTCTCTACAATTACCTGATTTAAAATATCATTCCAGAGCGTTTGAAATACCTGTAGAAGGATGTTATGATGCAGAATTATTCTTACATGGATTACCTATGGTGGAGAGATTTCGTTATTATGCAAGTAATAGACCTACTGTATACTTGTATTATAAGAAATATGGGGATAATAGCTGGCATTTTCATAATTGGACACCTGATGATAATTTAAACTATAAACTTACAGTTTTAGATTATTCATTTAGAGCGGTTTATATAGTTATCTTTAATTGTACATGTTCTGGATTTTCACTTATGTTTCATTCATAGTTTATATAGGAGTTTTTTGCAATGGCCCAAACGAGATATGTTAATTTTGGGAGTCTTGATCATAATTCTGATTTTAAGAATATTATATCAGGTGCTTATGGTGCATGTGTTTTATCAGGATTAGAGATAACACCTCATTCCTCAGATGGTTCAAAAGTTGTTGTAGCACCGGGAAGTTGGGTGACAACCGCTGGGTTAATAATTTATGAAACTGCCTCAAAAGAAGTTGTTGTTGTCGATGGTTGGAACACAATAGTCTATACTCATGTTGATCGGGATATTATAGGGGGTGTTTCAGCCACTTTGGTAGCTATAGAAGGTCAAGTATCAGAGTATGCCTATTCTACTATTTTAGGGTGGGCTTACAAAACTCCATCAAGTTTTGTATCTAGCTATAATATTATACAAGCACCTAAGATGAAAATATTACCCTTAGATAAAGAAGAAGTTGAGGATAAAGAATATAATTATTTTACCGATAGTGTTGGTAATGTTGTTTATTCACCCGCTTCTGGTCTTACTGCTACACAAACTGTTGATTTAACAAAACGTCAAGTATTTTTTTCTATAGAAAATCCTACATCTTCTACCAAAACAGCCATATTTTATTTTCACATGATAGCTAAAAAAGATAGACCTAGATCTTTGTTTTTAACATATTATATGGGAAATAATTGTTCTAATACTTCTTTGAGTATAAAAGATGAAGATGGTGACACACATTCACTTTCTGTATTTCCATTTTCAACCGAGTTAATTACAGGTGAAGTTGTGATAGATCGTGATATTCCATTTACACCAGGTGAAAGTTATATTATAACCATTGCTTTCAGTTTGGGGGCATTAAATAAACGTATTTATTTATCAACTTTGGCTGTTAGCAATAGGATTAATCCACTCTAGATATCTATTTATCTACAATAAACCTCTCTATTTTTTTTCTGTAAAGTCTTATTTTAATCAAATATAAAAATTTTTATAGGGGTCTATGATGTTAGATCAATTTGATACCGTTGAGAAAACGAATATCCTTCTAGAAAATGAGCATTATATCATTAAGAGGTTGGATGGGAAGAGATTCGATAAGGATCAAGTTATTATACAAGCAAGTTTAAAAGATAAGCCTTGTTCTTATCATTTGAGCGCATTATTTTATGATATTAAGAAATTATCGAGTAAGATACTTCCTTTTTATCCTCCTAGTGAAACATTTCAGCATATAAAGGTATTTTATGAAGAAGAGTATTTATTTGATCTTGATCTCTCTTTTGAATTATATCTTCAGGGTGATGGAGAATCTTTAAAGAAATACGGTGTTTATCTTGAAAACAAAGTTGCTCCACATAACACTGATTTTTGTAGACATCTTTTTGATAATGAAAAGAATGACAGAGGAGTTCATGTTGATTTTTGTAAGTTCATATATAATAGAAAGGCATTAGATAAGATAGTTTAATATAATAATTAATACGAAAGGTTAGACTCAAAAAAATGATTACAATCTGCAAGTTTTTTTACAGTCAAAATAGCAATCAATTAATAACAGCAACATTCGGAAAAGTTGGTATCATCCCCCACAATTGGCTTAAAGATCATCCAGACATAGCCGTTAAAGAAAAAGATTTTTGGAAGGTAGATGTTTTTAGAGAAATACATCCCTCTCAAAATAAAGGGGTATTTTATGTAGAACCATTAGAACAGGTACTTCCAGATGATATAAATCGTTTATACCCAGGATCCTGGTCTCAAAATATTTCAGGAAATGTTTTAATTATAAATCCAATTACGAAGGGTTATAATTGGATTATGCCCTTAAAATTTAAGAGGTCCATTTTGGAAACATATAAAGATGTGTGTGCTATTATAGTTAATTTGGGGGGAGAGACCTGGAAATTAGGAGATATTGATACTATTTAGGGGGGTTTATGGCCTGTTGTGGTAGAAGAAATTATATAAGAGAAAAAGACAATCGGGCATCTTTTCTCATAGGAGCAAAAGATGTCTGTGGTTTTATTAGAGTTAGACAAGCATCTTTGAAAGTTAAAGTCGTTAACAATCGTCCCTTGATAAATATTCATGGATCATCTTTTGATCTATTGAATATGCTGGGTCAATATCATTGTAAGGGAGAATTGTTTAATGATCTTCTTAAAATTAATTTTTTTATAATAAAATTGGGCGAGGCAGGTAAATCTGTCAAAAATGGGGATTATAAATTGGCCTCTTTAAAACAAGTATATGAGCAGGAGTTAATGTGAGAAACTTTTATGTTCCATCTGATCTGGGATTGAACCTAAATAATTGTAGGAATTGTCCTTTATCAGTAAACAGATGTCCTGAGAGATATGTTTCCGCAGAATTAAACACACCTTCTATTTTAACGGAGGATCGAGTTGATATTTTATTCGTTGGAGAAGCACCTGGAAAAACAGAACAAGCTGAAGGAGTTCCTTTTTGTGGAGATTCAGGTGTTCTGTTAAGAAATTTTCTTTCTGAATTATTTTCGAGAAATACCACAAGATTTTCTTATATGTTTTCTAATATATGTAAATGCCGACCTTATGATCAAGTTGGGAATAACAGAGAACCTTCTAAGGAGGAGAGAAATCACTGTTTTCCATATTTACAAGAAGAGATAAAAAAGTTCAACCCGAAAGCCATTGTGTTATTGGGTGGGACGAGTATGGAGACATTTTTCCCAAATATAAAAAATGGTATACTTTTTAATAGGGGGCGTATTTTTAAATATGATTTTATGGGGAGAGAAATACCATGTTATCTTACTCTTCATCCAGCTGCTGTTTTAAGAGATTCACGTCTGGCTGGTTTATTCTTCGATGACCTTTCTATGGCAATAGAGTTGGCAGAGGGGACAATTCTTACGTTTCCTGATTTGGGACATTCTCAGATTGTAGATAATATGCAAGATGCTGAAGATCTTATAGACCATTTTAGACATGGGTTAACCCGCGATGATAATCTTGTTATAGATGTTGAAACAGATAACTTGAATAGAAGGTACGGAAATGAGTTGATTTCTATAAACTTCGCGTTTAATAATGAAATAGGTTATGTCCTTCCCTGTGTACATAAAGAGTCTCCCTGGTCTCCAGAAGAATATGCACATATAAAGAAGTTATTAACATTATCATTTACTGAACCTGTAAGTTTTGGTAATTGGGTTATGCACGGGGGTCAATATGACTTACAGATTATTAAACAAAAATTTGGTGTAACGATCGATAATCGTCCTGTCAGATGCACTCAAAATATGATGAGTTTAATTGATGAAAATAGACTCTCTATGGGAAAATCGCTTCATGCATTTAGACTGAAACGTTTAGCTATGGAACGTTTACAGTTTAATCATTATCCAGAAGATGTCATTGCTAAAATACAGAATGACAGTTTGGCTAATGCCTCTATGGAAGAAATAGTTTATTATGGTGGTATGGATGGGTATGTTACACATAGATTGCATGATTACATAATTCATTATGCGAATAAGGAGGGTTATGGGGAGAAGATGATACGTCTCAATGATTATGTATTAAATTGGGTTATGCAGATGTTCGCGCAGGTTTCATTCACAGGATTTCCTGTGGATGATAAACAAGTTTCTTATTTATCTAATAGTAAGTTTTCTCCATTATTGCAGAGCATGGAAAAGATTGTAGATGATCTCTGTGTTTTAGATTCTGTTAAAAAGGCAAATGAATTACTTAATACAAATACTTCCAAGGGGATGAAGCCTATACTTGGTTTTGGGACTCCTTGGCTGTGGGATATACAACGTCCACAACACCTTGTGAAACTATTTTTTGATGTTTTAAAACTTACCCCTCTAAAAATTGGTAAGTCGAAAAAGCCCGCTGCCGATGACAAGTTTTTTCAGGCTAATATAGAAGTGCCTGAAGTGGCTATGTTATCTACTTATCGTAAGGTCTATAAACTTTATACTTCTTATGTTGAGGCTATTTCTGGATGGTTGAAAAATTCACCTGATTGTTCTGATGGTAGAGTTCGACCTAATTTTGGTATGACTTTTACTGTTACGGGTAGAACAACCTCAGAGAAGCCAAATACTCAGCAACTTCCAAAGACAAAGAAAAAACGTCCTTTAAATACACAGATTAGAAATATTTTTGTAGCAAATTCTTTTATACCCGCCGAGATAAAGAATTCTCTTGTATCGGGCATCATTTCTCCTAATATGAGAAAAGTATATTGTTTAGGAGATCGTATTTTAGCTGAATTTGATTATATGGCAAATGAAGTTCGGTGGTTGGGAATAATGGCCGCCGATAGAGTTCTTGCTAAAGCTTTTTTATCAGCAAAAGGCTATCGAGATGCTTATAGGAAGAATCCTACACCTGAACTCAAAAAAATGGCGAAGTTAGCTGGGGATATTCATAGGCAGACAGCATCAATTCTTTTTAATGTTCCCCTTGAAAAAGTTGATGATGATATGAGAAATAGGGCAAAAGCGATTGTTTTTGGCCTTATCTATGGTATGAGTTATAAGACTGTCGCCAAGAACATCGGGGTTTCTGAGGAAGAAGGTAAGCAGTTAAGAAACAGATTTCTAAATCAGTTTCTTGATTCTAGAAATTGGTTATTTAATCAAGATGCAATGACAAAGGAGATGGGGAGAGTATTTTCTCCAATAGGCCGGTGTCGTAGACTTCCCATTGTTTTTTCTGGTATAGAAGAAATATCCCATGAAGCTACCAGACAAGGTCGAAATTCTCCTATACAAGAAGTAGCGAGTACTGCTAATTGTGTCGCTTCTTCTTTTATAATTGGATTTATTGAATATTGTATAAGGGGGAAAGCTCCTCTAGGTTGGCCACATGAATTTAAAGAGTGTGTTATGGAATTAGTTGATCTTAAAACGTGTTCTGGTGAATGGTGGGAAGGTCATAATTTGGTGCATGATGCATGTACTATCTCATTTCCGGTAGATCAGATATTAGATTATACAAGAGTTTCAGAACATTCTGCAAATGTTTTGGTAGCGAAATATTTTGGAGAAGTATTTGATGTTGATATGATACTTCCTCTTGAGATAGAATTTAAGTTTGGCCTTAAACTTGGTGAGATGTTAGATTGGGATTTTTCACCATTAGAATTAACTGATATACAGAGTAAGCTTAAAAATGAGCTTCAAGGGATGATTCATTAGAAATTAAGGGAGGTATTTATGTGGATTTTTCACCATTAGAATTAACTGATATACAGAGTAAGCTTAAAAATGAGCTTCAATGGATGATTCATTAGAAATTAAGGGAGGTATTTATGTGGATTTTTCGTTTGTTTTTTGAAATACTTGTAGTTATCGGAATTTATAAAATTGTCGTGTTTTTATTAAATTTTTATTTTACCAATTTTAGGTGGGATCCAGAATATCCGGTTCTTTGTATAGACTTTGATGGGGTCTTGCATTCTTATACTTCTGGTTGGCAGGGTGCTTGTGTTATAGCAGATGCTCCTGTAACTGGTGCAATTAAATGGCTGACAAATTTATTGGGAATGCCAGATGGTATTGGTATTCAGGGTAAATATAAAAATTTTATTGTTTGCATTTACTCATCAAGATCTAAATCAATAGGTGGTGTCAAAGCCATGAAGAAATGGCTTATAAAAAATGGCATGACCGATTTTGAGGTGGATCTTATAAAATTTCCTATTGTAAAGCCACCCATGTCTATTGGGTTAGATGATCGAGGATTTTTATTCACAGGGACATTCCCAACAGAAAAAGAGATGTTGGAGTTCAAGCCGTGGTATAAGAGGGATAAAACACCGAGAGAAAGAGATGTTTTTTCCGAGACAGAAAACAAAGAGTTGCTCGATAATTAATAATTTTAAGGAGATATTATATGAATTATTTTGATCTTAAAGAAATTACAGTTTTAAAGCGAGTTTCTGTAGAAGATTCTGGTGCAGCACTTATTATTGTCATAGACCTTGATAAAAAAGAACCGAGGGGGAGAGTTCAATCAGTTGATTCAGAGGTTGGTATATGTATTGTCACAGAAGTTGTGTATAATGAATTTGGTGAGCCTGTTGGTAAAAAGAATGTTGAGAAAAAAGGTAACTTTTTGATATTGTACGTGCCTATTTATACAAGTCATGAAGACGTTGTTAAATTTTCAGTTTTACATGGTTTTTCCCCCTGGCTTGAGAATCTAGAATATTTTATTGAAGGAACTTTTGTTGAACCTAAAAAACATGAGGGTAATTCTATAACGAGTTTCGACCGAGTTGTGAGCTATGTTAAAACACCCGCAGATACTTCTTGTCTTGATGACAAAAATCCAACCATTGATTAATCTTATTTATTTAGTGTTTTATGTTCAAAACCTCATTCCTGTAAAATAAAATCAGTAGGAGTTATGAGCCCGATATTCTGGGGGTGACAATATTGGATATTGGGCTTTTATTAAACATGGTTTAGAAGGAAAGACATATATCGATAGCAAGTTCCCGACTTTTAGGTTATTTTATTTTATATAAAAATCTTAAACCTTCAATAGGAGACTTCTATGAAGAAATTAATCGTTACTTTTCTAAGAAAAAAAGTTTCTGTATCAACAATGTTGATCCTTATAAGCATGTTCATTATAGGTCCTGTGAGTTGTATCGGAGCAAGTATTGTTATTTTTGCAACCGATGTTTTGTATGATCCTCAAACGAGTAAACTTCCTGTAAATAATGTACAAGAAGCTATAGACGTGCTTAATGAAATCGTTTATAATCAAGGTAAAGCTTCTGAGAATTTAACAGGTCCGAGTGGGCCATCTGGTGCTATGGGTCCAAGCGGACCACAGGGTAAAGGTGGTAATTTTAAGACCATTGTTAAAGATATCAATGATAATTTTATAGGTTACCTTTTTGACAAGAATGATGAGATATATTATATACATATTCCTGGTTTTAATCTAGGATTCTTTGAATTTTCAGCGAAAACCGGTTATTTCTACCGTACTTCGGGTTATGTGTATTATAAACAACTGGATTGTCAAGGAGATGCTTATCTGGATGGTTATTATGCAAATTATATAATTGATTTATCGGGGGATGTTTTGTACCCTGATCTATTTAGCCCATCTTTTGTGAACTATTTTTCAATATTAGATAATTATAAATGTTATAATCTACTTCCTGATGGAGATAATAAATCGTTATATTTAGCAATTACTATTGGGAAGTTTCCTTATGCTTATCCTCTTTCGATACCATTTCAGATGGAAATTGTTGAATAGTATTTTTGTTGTGTCGTAACTTCTTTTATGTTTTTGTTTGCAAGAGACCCTCTAAGAAATTAGGGGGTTTTTTGTTTTTAAAGTATCTGTAAAAGAATCAGAATTATTTGCTAAATTAATTGTAGACACAAAAACCTCTTATACTTTGGGGTTTTTGTGTCTTTTTAATCATTTTTTGGAGAATATTGTGGGAGTTCTTGTTACAAGAAATACATTAGATGGTGGTGTTACTCCCATTTGTAATGATTGTGGTATCGTTTTATGTTATGATATTTCTGAAGAAGAGTATCAAGAAGCTAAAGAGTTTTGGGATGTGTGGAGATGTAATGTGTGTAATCCAGAAGCTTATGGGTCTTTGAAGAGATATAGAGAAGAAAAACTTTTTGATAAAGACAATATTTTTAAATTAAAGGAGGTATTTGATGGAACAACAGATTAAGAATGAAAATAATGGGTCTAGAGTATATCACCGAATAATACAACATTTAAGAACCATGTCACCCCATAAGATACAAGGTGATGTTGTGGCTACTTTTATCGAGGGTAAAGGATGGTTGTGATATGATAAGCCTGAATCCAATATTTTAAGACATAAAAGGAGTGATAGCGTTAATCAGAAGCAGAATCTTAAAAGCATTGAATTTTAAGCTATAATTTAGCACTTCTTTTAAATTTTTTTTGTGAGATAATCTATGAATTGAAAAACATTTAAAATTTAATAAAAAAGGAATCACACCATGATTGACATTGACAAAGAAAGACTTATAAGCGATAATATTGGGATTGTATACAAAATTGCTCGTAACTTTTTTGATAAATATAATTTAGAGAGTAGAGGATTGATCTTAGATGATCTTGTGTCTGTGGGAAAAATTGTTATGGTAGAAAATTTGGAGAAATTCGATGAAGCTAAAGGATATTCTTTTTCTACTTATTCTTATTGTTTGATACAAAAAAGAATTTTAGCTTATATCAAAGAAGTGTTTTCTTCACAGAAAATATATGTGAATTATGATGATGTGTGCTTTGTTGATGAAGAAGAGGAAGGGTCTATAACATTTTTGGATGTAACACCCGATATCAACATTAAAAACATAGAGGATCAATTGTTGGAATCAGAACTTCGTGCTTTAATAGCGTCTTATTCTGGAAAGTTATCTAAAATAGAATTGACAATCTTATTCGAAAGGATATTGGATGAAGAGCTTTCGCAAAAAGAAATAGCAAGAAAGTTTAATGTAGGTCAACAATATGTTTCTTATATAGAGACCTCCTTAAAAAAAAGAATGAAATCAATGCTTTTTAAATATAATTAAAATTATTTTATTTTTTATACGTAACTTTGAAATTTTTTTTGTATAATTAAGCATGAAGATAAAAATTGAAAAGGAGAAAAAATAAAAAAGAAAAAACGCAGAAAACATTTACGGGGAGTAGCCCAATGGTGAGGCAATAGTATTTGGTACTATGAGATAGCAAACTATCTATAAACTCTTGTCTTGAAAAAGACAAAAACTTTTAGGTATAACAAGCAATTATGGTGGTTCGATTCCATCCTCCCCGACTTAATTAGAAGATTGTGTTTAAAAAAGATTTATTTTAGATGATTAGAACATTGATATAGAATGTTCTATAAAACCTTAACAAAAGGAGGACTTTATGAAGTTTTAACAATATTTATATATAATTATATTAATGATTGCATATGCGGGGGGTAGTCTAATGGTACAGACGATGGTCTTAAGAACCGTTTTAACAAAACACGCAAAAATTATCTTAGATCTCTCGTATATTAATTTATGTGAAAATTTTGGGGTATAACAAGCAATTTCTTTTGTTTATGTGGGTTCGAATCCCATCCCCCCGTCTAATATTTATTTTATGTTAAAATTTTTAGATGAAAGGATATTTCATGAAACCTGATATTTGGTAAGATATTTATGAAAAAATAGGGTGGAGTAGCCGAATGGTATAGGCAACAATAATCAAAATTGTGAAAATAAGTATGCAAAAAATTATCTTTGATCTCTTGTTTTGAAAAAGACAAAAATTCTGAGATATAACAAGCACATTTTTTATACGGGTTCTAATCCTGTCTCCACCTCTAAAGAGACATTAAAATATTATGATTTAACAAGCAATAGCTCAGCTGGATAGAGCATCGGTGTTTAAACCGTTGGTCCCTGGTTCGATCCCAGGATGCAATTCAAAAAATCATAATTCTCTGATGTCTCTTATAAAGTTGAAATTATATAATAAGTATTCTGGGGAAGAAGCTCAATGGTTGAGCAACAGTCAATCATTCCTATCCTGAAATGATGGGGGCTTGAGCCGTGAGGTTTAAGGGTAACTGGTTGATTAGGGAGCTAAACATTTTTAATCAAAGTTATTAAAGTTTATGCAGAAGTTACAATTAGAGTTAAAGAACACACCTACGAGTACCCCACAAGCTTGTAGCTCTGTAAATCTAGAGTTAAACAGAGTTGAAAAACTCAGTGCTTTAGATATTAAACTGAATTGTAACAATCCCGATGTGGATCTACCTCAACATACAGAGGGACGTAAAGTCAATATGTATGTAATTGGAGCTTACATCTGCTACCTTAAGGGGATAGCGGTTTTATGCTCCAATTTATAGAATTATTTTTATTTAAGGTTTCCCAAAAATTATGGGCAAGTAGCTCAGTTGGTAGAGCAACGATCAGTAAAATCGTCAGGAAGCAAATATTATCTATAAACTCTTGTGTTGAAAAATACAAAAACTTTTAGGTATAACAAGCATTCATTTATCGGTGGTTCAACTCCATCCTTGCCCATTAAAATTGAAAGAAAAATAGAATATACCACAAAATGGATAGCTTATTTTTAATAAAACTATTTAGAATTGAAATAAAAGGTCTATCCTCTTTGTGGGTTTTAAAATTATGAAAAAAAGTGTCTTATAAAATAATTAGATATAACAAGCGAAAATAGCTCACTTGGTAGAGCGCCCGTTTAAGGAACAGGATGTCGGAGGTTCAATTCCTTCTTTTTGCACCAAACATTATCTAATTTCTCTATAGGACATTTTAAATATTTTGACCCTAAAATCATGGTGTGATTTATAGTCAAAGAAGTTCTCTGAAATTGGGGGGTATAACAAGCAAATGCAAATTGCTCAATTGGATAGAGCATCAGATTCAGAGTCTGAGAGTAGGGGTTCGAATCCTCTTTTGTGTAACATACGCTAAAAATTATCCCCCATCTCCAGAGAATTCTAATTAAAAAAACAAATAACCCTTAAAATGGGAAGATGTAACAAGCGAAAATAGCTCAGCTGGTAGAGCATTTGATCGATAATCAAACCGTCTCGGGTTCAATTCCCGTTTTTTGCAACAAAAACCATCTTCCCTCTCTAAGGGCTTTAACCTATTAGACTCAAAGTTTTGTCCTATCTTTTATCATCTAAAATATCAATTCTAATCTAATACGTTCAAGCCCATATATTCAACATCTAGAAGGTTTTATATTATGTATGAGAAGTTCTTACAAAAAGAGAACATTTCTATATGTTTGCCCTATTTTGGGGGTTATCAAGTTTATGACCCACCTCGTAGGTATGATCTTAACATTCAGGGATTACCCTTTGGATTTTACAAGTTTTTCATTAAGGGTAGAAATATTATAGGGAGAGAGACGTGTAATCGTGAGGATGTCATGCCTCGTTTGAGTAAGGCTAAAACAATACGGGGTATAAAATTAGGTGATGGCCTGGTTGATGATAACGGTATCTATTCTCTTTTTATGACAGAAGATGAACTTGTTGAAGATTTTATGCCAATTATTTGTAAAATATGGCCATATGGTCTTAATAGAAATAAAATGGTATTTTATGATTATGATACCATAGATATACCCTGGCAAGATGTTAGGACAGCAGTTGAATCACAGCAAATTGATTTATTAAAAGATATGAAGGGGATAACCCCAGCTTTGAGACATGCTTGTTTTACAAAAATGTTTCAGACAGAATTGCTCAAGGCTAGAGAACAGGAAAAGATTGAAAGAGAACAGAGACGGTTATTACAATTAGAGGCAGCCGAACGAGCTAAGAGAGAACAAGAAGAACAGGCAAGATTAGCTCAAACTCTTGAGGGTAGATTAAAATTGGTTTTAGGTATTGCTCAAGCACGATTATTAGCCTTTGAAGAACGTGGTCCAAATTTAATTGTAAGATATCAAGCTTTCGGTCATTCTTTTGAGAGTATTATTCGTAAAAGGGACTTTTGGGTTGTTGAGGCGGGGATATGTCTGAGTACCGAAAATGGTACTTTTGATACACATCTAAACTTTAAAGCTCTATTAGGAGCAATTCAGGAAGCAATAGAGCTTGATGCTCTGCATAAGACAAGGCATGTGTGAGAAGAATATGAAAGAAACTTTATTTGTCATATTAGACATAGATGGGAAAGAAGTTATTTCCAGAATTGAACAAGGTACAGATGTTTTTATAGCAGATAATCCAGAATTATTTAAACACTATTGGGATAATCGTAAAAATATAATAGAGATAGTACACAGTCATCCGGAATCTTTTAAAGATTTTTCTTCGACAGATCGAGGTACGATGGAGAGATTAGAGAAGCATGTGTTTGAAGAAAATCAAGATGTGTGGTTTTCTATTGTTACCCCAGATTTTTATTTAGGGTATTCTGTAAAAGATAAGTCAGAAGTAGAATTAAATCCAGAGGCTGTATGGTGGTTACCATATTTAAGATTATTAACAAATTATTTTAGAGGTGAAATATGAGAGATATAACATTGACCCTTATATATAATCGAACCGAGGGTTCTTATCATACACAAGCAGAATCTATGCCTTCTAGAGAGGAGGCAATTCGTATGCTTCAGGAGATAGCTCATGAAATTCCTGAGTTCAAAGATATGAATATTGATTGGAATGAAGTCAATGATCCCACACAGTTTTCTATAGACTTCTTTAACTCTACCGGGACAGTCCTTGTAAGGGCAAAAGTTGAACAGGGGAAGGATGGCATGTGTGGTTATTTTAGAGAAAATGGTCCTATTTGTGGTGAAGTAAGACTTTCTGATCGTATTGATATTAATGAGCTTCTTCGCTATCAGGAAAGCTTGAAAAGTTGAAAGACAGTGAATTCAAGGAATACTTTATTTAAAACACACCATGTTTGATATCTAAAGGGGTTTAAATTATGAAAAAAATAGCAATATTTGGCGTTGGGGCTTTAGGTTCTAATTTAGCAATGGCAATGAGATCCTTAAAAGATTTAGAGATATCCCTGATAGATAAAGATGTCGTTGAGAGAAAAAATGTATCTATTCAAGCTTTTGACACACGAGATGTCTTAAAAAAGAAAGCCACAACCTTGGCTAATAAGATTAAGATGTTTTACGATATAGGTAATACAAGATATTTTCCGTTAGCTATCGAATATTGTGAATCTAATGCTAATATGGTTATATCTTATGATTTGATCATCGATACTCTTGATAATATGGAATCTCGATCTTTATTATGGAATCAGTGTAAAAAGTATAATAGGGAGAGTATTCACGGAGCGTTATCCGCCGATGGCTATGGTCTTGTTGTATGGCAAGACAATTTTAAAGTTGGGGAAAAAACTGGTAAGATAGATACTTGTACCAATGAAGAAGCCACCCCAATGATTTCAATGACAGTATCTGCTCTATTTCAGGCAGTTTCTCTGTGGTTATTGGAGGGGGAAAAAGTGAACTTTTCTGTGAGTAAATATAGTATAAGAAGAGTTTGAGGTTTCCCCACTCTTAATTTTCACAAAATAATTGTAACACTTTAACTTTAGGGAGTATGTATTTATGGTAAGACGAACGACGGTAACACAATCGACATCCCCACAGGCTCAAGCACCGGTACAGGACAATAATGTACTCAGTCTTCCTGAGGATAAGATTGGTGTTGCTGAACAACTATTGAACCTTCTAACAACTTTTAATGGGCATTGCTGGCATGGCCGTCCCGGTAAATTAGACTCATCTGGAAAATGGATAGCTTTGACAAAGGCCGATAATAAGGCTATCAAAGAAAGAACTCATAATTTTGAGTTATTACAGCCGGGTATTTTTAAACCTTCTGTTGTTAAGGCTTATACGGCTATCTTTGAACTCTATCAACTTAATAAAGAGTTGGTTGCTAGATTTGGTAGCTATATCCTTAATAAGACCGATTGGAAGGATATGCGGGTATTATTGGCAGCATTTCTTCTTGTCCAGGGTAAAAAAGGGGAGATGTTGGAACTTGACGGGGAGAAGATTCAAGATTATGATTATAGAGAAACTGGTGAAGCAATGTTGAAGTTTTATTCTAAAGAAGACCGAGACAAAATGTTTTCACCTAAAATGATCGCCCGTGTTAAAGAGGTACTTTCTCTACCTGAGATCATTTCTCTTAATAGAAATGTTGCTCAATTTGGGACAAAGAATACAACCAAAGAATTTTTAGGAAGATATAAATCAGCCGTAAAAGATTGGTTGGAATTCAGAGAGTTAAATCTTCCTCTTCTTGATGGTCTTGTGAAAAATGGTTTAAAAGATACTGTAATAACTTTGTCAAAGATTGCGCAGTATAAGCCCAAATCTAAATTGTACTTCGAGAAGCTCCGTTGGAAGCAAACGACAGGTAAAGGTCATTTATATCGTAATATTGGTATAACCGATCTTGTTATAGCCAAGGCAAATACCTTTGAAGGAATGCGAGAATCGGATATTTGTAAGTGCATTGTGAAGGATAAAATGACCTATAAGACTGTCATGGGCATGTTACCTTCGAGTATTGGTCTTACCCCAGCCATTTTAGCAGCTGTTGTTGAGACAGGAACGTTGTCCCCCAAAGATTGGCAAATTTTATCCCCTTCTCTTGAAACTTTTGGGTTGTTAGAGGATAGGGGTATAAAGAGTCAATGGGAAGAGAATATTTTAAAACATGTAAATAATCAAAGGGGTGAAACTATAAAAAAAGGTGTTGCTTCAGCAGAACTTAGGAGGAAACTTGAGAAGTCCTCAGAAAATGCAGCGGCAAGGTCTGTAGACAAGGTTATAGAAGACAATGATATTTTTGCATTTTTGATCGATCAGTCGGGGAGTATGGAGGATTCTATTGCAGCCGCTTGTTTAGCGATAAAGCAGTTTATAACTGCTTATCCTAAAGAACGTTGTATGATTACCACTTTTAATAGTACTGGTTATATCCATACCCCTAAAGCATGGACAAAGGCCGGGATTGAACTCATGCTTCAGAATATTAAGGCTAACGGAACCACTTCTTATGGTTCTGGTATTATTACTATGGCACAACAACCGGGTTATAGAGAGTGGATTAAAAGAAAACAGATGGTGTTAATAATAACAGGAGATGAAGAAGGTGAGTCCGGAAGCAGCTTTGCTCGGAGTATTAGAAATAATATTGGTGATGCTCTTAAAGGTATTGTATTTATACCCACACGACATACAATGACTGCTCGTGGAAATGATTATCTAGGAAGTACTGTTAGAGATGCTGTCACCGAATTAAAGTGTGCTTATCAAGAGATTAAGCCGGAGGAGCTTAATGACTCCTACCATCTCAAAAATGTATTACAGGGAATAACAAAGGGTGTTACCGGACTTCTTTCATCTGTATTGTCCGAACCACTTTTGGTAAAACCATATTAAATCCTTTTTATTAGCCTCCTTAAATAAGTTTTTTCATCGTCCATTTTTTGTTTCCTTTCTATTATTTTTCATTAATTCATTTAGTTACCTTAGCACACCTTCTTGATTAATTAAGGGGGTGTGTCATTTTTATTTGTGATAATTAAGATTAGGAGATAATTGTATGATTACAGTCTTAGCAGCAGTTAATTACAAGAAGACAAAAAATAATATAGAAAGAATTTTAGAGAAAGTTGATCTGTTCCCATTAGCGTTTTCTAAAACATTGGTGAATAAAAACATACAAGAATATAATCAAATATGGACAGATATCTCAGAAAAGCTTAGCAGAAAAAGGATTAATCCTAGATATGTTGTAATGATCGATGAGCAGTTTTATGTTCCACAATTCACAAAAGATATTTTGGGGTCAAAGAGCATTATTTCGGGTAATAATCGATTGCTCTTAATGGATTATCATGACACAAATCCTTCTATTGAATCTTCACCGTTTTTAGAGGGTATACAGGCTTTAGACGATCTTGTTAAAACACTTCCTCAGCTTAAATATTTATGCGATTTTAGATCAAATGATTTTTTTACAAATCTGTCTATCTATTTTGAGACTGTCTCTAGAGATTTTCCCGCTGATACCAATTATGAATGGTGGGAGGTCTCAAATAAACTTTATGCTTTATTATATGTTACTTCTTTACTGCTCAAAAATGCTGAATATTAATCTTATTTCTCTCCAAATATTTCCGATGATAAAACTTTTATTATACTTAGTTATTATACTTTGATAAAGTTATCTTATTTAAGAAATGAGCCCTATTTTATTAAAGATAGATATAAAACTAAATAATTATTTTGGAAGGATAAAAATATGAATATGAAACTTATTTTTCAGCATTTGATGAAAAGTGGTAAAACCAGATTAGGTAGGTTTATTCAGGGGTCTAGACCTATTGTTGCTGAATTTATAAATTATCATAAAGTCTCATCGATAATTGAATGGGATGTGAATATGGCTTCTATAATAGCTGTATCTCTCCTTAATTCTGTGAATAGCCGGTTAGCAACACAGGTTAATAGTATTATTGTCACTGAATTAGCTGATGAAGGTGTTAAAAAAATATGGTTACCAGATATGATGATACCTCAATTTAAGGGCTTGCTCCGTAGCTTATTAGCACAATTTAAAGGGGATGCCAATACAACCATTCAATTTGTGCTTGCTCTGCTTGAAGACGTTAATTTCCCGAGTCAGGCTTATAAAAGATTAACCAATCTTTGTGGTGATCTTAAACCAAAAACAAGATTAATGAAGTGCAGCGTGGTGTCTAAAATAATTGGATGGGATGTTAATATGGCTGCCATTATAGCAGTATCTCTTATTAATGCAGTTGATAAAAGTTCGGCTGTAACAGCAAATAAAATACTTTTAGAAGAGGTGGGAGAACCCGGTGCTAAAAATATGTGGTTGCCAGATTATTTGGATGCTGAATATAAAAGTTTATTTAATACATTGATTTCTCAGCTTCAGGGTGATCTACAGTTAACCATTGCATTTGCTTTAGATTTATTAGAAGATGTGAACTGTCCTAGCAAAGTCTATAAAAAATTAACCAGTTTTTTTAATTATAATGAATAAATGCTAGTTCCTCTTATAACCTTTCTTAGTCTGTCTCTCTATTTTTAGATATTTCCAAACGACTTTTTCATATCCATAAAAATTTTTTTTTATTTTATTTTTAGATATTTATTGACTTGTAGATATACATCAGATGTCTATCTTTGAAATTTTAATCAATGTTAATGGTAAGTTTAAAATTAAATATTTTTAATATTTTTTGTGTTTTTAAAAATATTGCTGTAAAGATTTGAGACAAGAGAAAAACATTTTATTAAAATCTTGGAGTCAAATTTATGGAGTATTTTAAAAATGGCTATATGAAACGAGTTCGGGCTAATATATTATCCCTCTCTATATGCCAAAATTTACTGGAGGCTTTTGATGAATGGTATTTTACAGGACATGTTGTTGATCATGAAGATGCTGTGGAGATGTGTGAGCTTTGTAATCAAGAAGAATTGAGATATCATTTTAAAATTGCTAATAGAGAAAATTATAATTCTTTGATGGTGGGCTATAGATGTATACTCAAATTTAATGTAGCTGTCTATGAAAAGGGTGTGAGATTATCGCCAGATGATACAAAAAAGAAGTTGGACAGTTTGATTAATAGCATGAGATTTGATTCTTGTATTAATGCCCTGCAAAAAACGACCAAGACAGAAGAGTTTTTAATCAGGCTATGCAGAGTTGAAATTGTAGAATTGAAAGGAAGTTTAGGTCATTTTGTTTCTTAATTTAATAAAACTATTTAGAAGGGAGATTCTATGCGAGTTATAGGATATTTGACAAAGAACACAGAAGTTGTCCCATTTAATTATCAGGATCAATTAACGAGTAAACTTCATGCCTGGCTTGGACAAAATAATGAATTTCATAATAGGATCAGTTTATATTCTACCAGCTGGCTTCGTGGTATTAATGGGAGAGTAAAAACTTTAAAAGACGGTTTCTATTTTCCTCTAGGTGCTACTTGGACCATTTCTTTTCATGGTATAAATATTAAACAGGATCTATTAAGGGGGATTACTTCAGGTGAAGAAGTTTGTTGTGGTATGAAAGTCTGTAAGGTTGCTATTATAGATACCAACCATTATCCAAAATTCCATGATAATTATCGTTTTATTTTAGCATCTCCTGTTCTTGTAAAGCGTAATTCGGAGAAGACAAACCTTTATTACACATATGAAAATGCTGAGGCAGATGTTTTTATGACAGAAACATTAAAGAGGAAATTGTCTTTTGCAGGTATTCCCTTTAAGGATGAGGAGGTAAAAGTATATTTTGATAGAGAATACAACAAAAAAAAGATCAAGAAGGTGATATATAGAAATATCAAAAATATCGCCAGTTTTTGTCCCGTTATTGTCAATGCCCCACCTGAAATAATAGCCTTTGTCTGGGAGGTTGGTATAGGAAATAGTACGGGATGTGGTTTTGGTTCAGTAGTTTGATAAACAGTTTTAATGAAAGGAGTAAACCATGTATGTCATTTCATTTACTGGGGCAAATGGACATATCAAACCGTGGAATGCAACTCGTGATATATTCATAAACTCCCAAAAATTTCTTACCCCTTCTATAATAAGAGGGATGCAGGATATGTTGGGGGTTAAAAGTATTGATCGACATCGTTTATCTTGTGTTACTATCAATAAACAACAGGAGATAACAGAACCTCGCGCATTTTTTAAAAGTGGGGAAGATAAAAAAGATAAAAATTCTATCATTTTGCGGGGGGTTTTGATTAATCCGATTTTATCCTTAGGTTTTAATCGAGAAGACGATGCTGTTGAAGCCTCTCAGCAGACGGTATGTTTATGTAGAAATGAAGACATCTTATATCCATCTGAAATTCAAGAGATGACACCTGAAGAATTTGATGAGATACCAGGTTTTGAACTTATTTTTATTCAGGATGATAAGACTATTCGTGAGACAGAGGACATCATTTGTGTGGGTTATAATCGATATGATCTAAAACTGATGTATGGAACACTGAAAATCGTAGGAGATCCTGTTTCACCTGATAATTACGAGGTGCAATATGTATAACATTTTTATAGGAAAATTGTTTCGAAAAAAATTCAACGAAAAATTTTATCCAAAGGACCCCTTGTCCAGACATTTTTTCGATGAGATACTTTGGCCATTATTTTTTGATGCCAGAGAGTATCTTTTGTCAGCACAGAATTCTCCACCGGAAGTACTAAGAAAAAATGCTACTTATATGGGTTACGTGGGGAGGATACCGAAAAGAGAGGAAGTTGGTAAACGTGCGGAGGATTATTCTTTAGCATTAAAACTCTCAAATAGTGAAAAGGCTTCAGCTGCAAAAAATATGCGTCTGGAAGCACGGGATCTTTTTCATGAAAAAGTCTTGAATGAACCTCCCAATATGTCAATAGCCATAGGTTTTCCCGCTTTAGGGGATCATCAATTTACATCTGGGCAGGTTACCAGTATAGATTTTCCCATAACACCCGAGGATATATATGATTCCTGGATAGGTGCGGGTCTTGGTATTACTATATCTGGTTTGACTTTGTTTTTTAATGACTTTGAGATAAATAGTATTTTGTTAAAGGGCTGGCAAGAATATCGATATCTTTTAGATAATGTTCCTGGTATTCCAGCCTATAAATTGAATTCTTGGAATGGGCATTGGTTAATACATCAATTGACCAATAAACCAGAAAAATGTAATCCTTTTCTTAAGAAGGGTGATAAATTCAATATTTCTCCGGTGAATTGGACAAAGTTTATTCTGATCTTGGCAAAGAAATTCCCGGACAAAAAATTCACGGTAAATGTCTCTTCTTTGGGGCAGTCTAATTCAACATATGGAATTTTACACATTGATCTTTCTGAGATAAAAAAACAGATCGATTTTTATGAAAATTATTTTGAAGAATATGGTGGTGATAAGACAAAGGTGGCTATAGAGGATTCATATGCTCCTCATTTTTCTTTCTATAAAGTTTGTACTGATGGTCTAATCCAACTGAAAAGATTTGAACCTGCTCATATTAAGGACTTAAAAAAGTATTATGTTAAAGAGCATTTAACGGCTATAAAGAAACCTGAACCTTTTTTAATCGCATTATATCTAGTATGGGTGACCGCAATGTTGAATAATGAAGATATCAGAAAATTAGCAATTCAGATGTCTAAAGAGTTTGTTGATTATGAATTAAAAGAAAAAAATGCAAAGACCTTGCGAGCAAACCAAGTTAGAAGAGTCTTGGAGTCAAAGAGTAAAACTCAGTTATTTTCCAATTTTGTTCCATTGCTGAAAAATAAGGAGCTCCGTGATTTTATCACAAATAGCAATAAATATCTCGATGCTCTGAAAGAGTCACAATTTTATCTTTTTGTAACCTTACTCCGATTTAATTACACTCTGTTGAGAGAGAGTCAAGAATCTACAAAGAACAAAAAGGTATTAACATCAGATATCATCGTCTATCCTGATGATATTGATGAGGATTCAGATAAAGATATTGAGATGAACATGGCCGATATTCAGTCATAAGTTAAGTTAATAAACATTATTTTTAATATTAATTTTCAAGAAAAACATTAGGAGTTTTTTATGAGTAAAAAAGAGAAGACAGAGAAGACAGAAAAAACCGTTGTCTATGAACCACAGCCTATTAGACCCTGTGCTAAACGAGCAAGGATCAATATCAAAGTATTAAAACACGTTCGTCAGGGGGTATTGTGTGTTGATTCTGCTCAGAAAGTTTGCTGGGACCCAGTTTTCAGAGTATTTACCCCCTACAGTTCAGGGCAGCAGGTAAAACGGTGTATAATTCAACTTATGTGTACTGTTATAGGAGTGTTATTATCTCCTATTACATTTTGGAGTAAAATCACAGATAAAGGGGTGGATAAGATCGGTGAGCATCAAATATGGTCATCATGTAACCCAAAGTATGTAAATGAACTGGTTGGGGGTCATATGAAGACCCGTAAAAGAGGTGCTGGTGATGCCTTTGGTATAGGTACCAAAAAAAGAAGAGGGCCTGTGTCATTTTCTGCCCTTACTGTTTTACATGCCCTTTTATCGGTGGTATTTGATGAATGTGTCACATTTGATCGTTCGGGTATTCCTGGAAACATTGTTCATGTTGTGGATGCTGATGAAAATGAAATTCCAGCGGAAGAAGTTAAGAAATTCTGTGATAATTTTGAGGTGAACATTCCCGCAAGACATTTTGTTAAACCACAAAAAAGAATGGGTGGGTTGTTTGTACACACAGTTATCATCGATCAAAATGCATTATTTACCGTTCAATTAGATGAACGTGAACCATCAATTGATGATTGTGTAAGAGATGAATTGATAAGTTTGGGATGGCTTCAGACTGTAAATGATAAGGGGAAATGTTTGGTTGCTCCAAAATCTGTACGTGATCAGGTAATTCCAGCGTTAGCTCATGCTATCATTAATTGGACTGTTGATAGTAATCAATCCAGATCTTCTACTGAGTTCCAAACGGTGGCTGTAGCTATGTCTAAAACAAGTCCTAAAGTCTGGAATTCAATTTCAGCCGTTGTGTCAAAAGCAGATGATGGAAAGAGCATGGCTACCCCTGTTCTTAGAAAATATGATGGTGTTGATCTGTTTGTTGATGATTCTGCATCTCAATTCTTTTTTGAGGCAGAAACCGATGAAGATGCTTTGCTGAAAGCAGAAGCTCGAATAATAGAGATGCTGAATGATTTTGATTATGAAAACCAAATGGTATGATAGGATAATGAAATTTTCTGTCGATCTCTAGTAAGGTAAAATTTATAGGGGATCGACAGGTGTATAAACTGAAATAAATATATTTTTTCAGTATTTTTGTGTAAATAATTCTATGTTTTTTGATATTTATTTTTGTTCTTGTTGTGTTTATTGGAGTTTTTAATCGAGCTATGTAGAATTGAAATTCTTAACAATGAAACCATTTTAAGAGTCTACAACGGTTTTTAATCGAGCTATGTAGAATTGAAATTTTATAGCTAGCTATATTACAGGACTAACGAGGGCAGTTTTTAATCGAGCTATGTAGAATTGAAATTATATCTAGACATTTCACATCTGTCGTTAAAAGAGTGTTTTTAATCGAGCTATGTAGAATTGAAATATCTAGTGGTGAGACTCGTCATAACACAATGGTTGAGTTTTTAATCGAGCTATGTAGAATTGAAATCCATGTTCCTCAAATTCTACGATAGAGAAATATATGTTTTTAATCGAGCTATGTAGAATTGAAATCACAAAGAAGCAAGTCCTCTCATAGTGCCCTCAGCAAGTTTTTAATCGAGCTATGTAGAATTGAAATTCTTGTTGGATTAACATCAAAATTTTTGTAAACCGGGTTTTTAATCGAGCTATGTAGAATTGAAATAATGGTCATCGAAATCTATTATAAACAAGCCCGAGAGTTTTTAATCGAGCTATGTAGAATTGAAATCATGATTCTTAAATTTTCTATCTGCGCTTATGAAGGTTTTTAATCGAGCTATGTAGAATTGAAATAAAGTTGTTAATATTTGTGGAAACACGGAAAAATTTTGTTTTTAATCGAGCTATGTAGAATTGAAATATTTGACAAGTGGTAGCTAAGGAAAAGGGAGGTAATGTTTTTAATTGAGCTATGTAGAATTGAAATATCAAATCAGGCTTTTGGATAAAGGATTAATTATTTGTTTTAATTGAGCTATGTGGAATTGAAAGTACGTAGTAATTGGACAATATTGCAAGAGAAGTTCCATGTTTTTAATCGAGCTATGTAGAATTGAAAGACCTCTACATAACAACTTGGCACAAACGCTACTTAAGTTTTTAATCGAGCTATGTAGAATTGAAAGATGAGCAAGATAAAAAACAGAACGGAGTTTGGGCCGGTTTTTAATCAAGCTGTGTAGAATTGAAAGCACGAGATCCCGTTCTTTTCAGCGAGAGAGTTAAATGTTTTTAATCGAGCTATGTAGAATTGAAATCGTCATCGCAGTGGTTTTTATTTCAGTAAATTAACTGTTTTTAATTGAGCTATGTAGAATTGAAAGTAGTAGAGATTTATGTGTTTTAGAAAAAGAATTTCCTGTTTTTAATCGAGCTATGTAGAATTGAAAGAAGAGTATGAAGCTGCTCTCCAAATACAATTGTTTCGTTTTTAATCGAGCTATGTGGAATTGAAAGTACATTGTTGTTAAAAATTCAACATTTTATAACGAGGTTTTTAATTGAGCTATGTAGAATTGAAAGTGTTACCAAGCAAGGAGCAAATAGCCGAGATACTGAGTTTTTAATTGAGCTATGTAGAATTGAAAGGTAGAGAAACTGAAAAAAATAGATATCGTTAGAGAGAGTTTTTAATCGAGCTATGTAGAATTGAAAGATGTTTGTGGTGAGTTTGTTGATTATATTGAGTTTTTAATTGAGCTATGTAGAATTGAAAGTTAGGTATCATAGAGCAGTTATCAAGGGAATCCTCTGTTTTTAATCGAGCTATGTAGAATTTAACTATCAATTTTTAGGAGATGTTATGATCAATAGAAGAAATTTAGAAAAGATAAAGATTGAGTTTGAGCGAGACATTAAAGACCATGTTATTAAAATTAAGTTGGACGATGGGCTATACCGACATATGTGTTTTAAGCAAGCAAATACAAATAATCAATGGTTTGAGATCATAACTTCACCGATGTTATTGACAATTAATGGAGATATGGGTACCTATATATTTTCTCGTACAGAGGATATGTTTACCTTCTTTAGGGGTGATACGATAGACCCTAATTATTGGGGGGAGAAACTTCAAGCTTTTTCTTCTGAAGGCTTTGAGAGTTTTAATGGTGAATTATTTAGAGAACGGGTGAAAGAATATATGGAGGATTGGGAGTTTGATGATGAAGAGCAGAAGGGTAAGGTTGAGAGTGATGTTGAAGATAAAGTGTTGTCTGTTTTAGATCAATACTCAGACAATTCTGCTATGTTTCCGGCCTATATAGCTGTCTCGGAGTATGAATCTGAATGGGGTCACAAGTTTGAGGATTTTCAAGAAGTATCCTGTTCTGATTTTTCTTACCACTATCTATGGTGTTGTCATGCCCTACAATGGTCTGTAAAAGAATACGATAAATTGAAAAAATGATAAAACATATTATGCGGTTTTTTTTTAAAGATTGAAATAATAAATAAATAAGTAAATAAAAAAGAGATTAAAATTAATTGATATTTTACTGAAAAATTGAAAGATAGATATGATTGATGGTGTCTCAAAATGCCTTTAATGAAGCCTTTTGGAAGTAATTGAAATAAAAAACAAGGGACCATTCTTTTAACACTTTTTTAATAAAACTATTTGGAATTGAAATTTTGGAACAGATTGAAAAAAATATAGGACTGAACCTTAGTTAATTACGTTTTTAATAAAACTATTTGGAATTTGATAGAGGAGAATCTAAGATGATTGTAAGTTTAAGGGATAAGCCTGATATTGAGATGATTGTATTATATGCCCAACATAAAAATTTTCAGGTTGGTATAACCAGCGGGTGTTTTGACCTCACGCACTTTTATCATCTTTATTATTTAGAAAGATGTAGACGTATGTGTGATTACCTTATTGTGGGTATAGACAGTGATAAGTTGATAAAAGAGACCAAGGGTGATACTCGACCTATTTTTAGCGAGTTACATCGAGTCAATTTGGTTGCTTCTTATCGCTGTGTTGATGCGGTATTTGTTATGAATACATCTGAGGAGTTTGAGAAGGCCGTTAATTTATTTAGAGCAGACATGATTTTTAAAAATCAGGGATTTATAGATAAAAAAGTGTTTGGGGCAGATGATTCAAAGACCATTATTATACCTGATATTTTAGAAGACACTTCTACATCAGCTTTTATAAGTAAAATACAGGGGTTGATTGATAAACAGTAAAATAAAGGAAAAAACGACAATGGTAGATGATAATTTGATGAACACAAATCTTAGCACAAATAAAAGAACATTTGATAGAATATGTCCTTTAGAAGAAAATACTCCTCATATAACCAGCATGTCTCAATTGGATACCTTACATAAAACAATGTTGCTCTATATTTCTGATGTTTCATATGAGGTTGATTTATTTGCAAAAGTATTACAATGTAGTAATATTTATGTGGATGATCTTATACAAAAACTTCTTGTTGTGAGTGAGATACAGCGATTAATAGAAAAGAGTGATAAGGGTGAATCTCATCCAAGTTTGATAATTTATTGGATACATGAATTGAGAAGAAAAGAGGAGTTGCCCCTAAATGCTTATACTTTTACAATGTGTTTATATAGATATGCCCTAAATTTAATCAGAGAAATGGGTGAATTATCCTTCGATGAAGGTGTTCATTTCAATTTGTATACACCGACCGTTGCTATTGTTGTTGAAAAAAGTGGTTTTTCTAAAGAAGGCATTGGGTTTAACCATTTTGTGAGAGAGCCATTGCTTCCCCCTATGTTGGTATTTAACTTTGAGAAGATTAAAGAGCTGAAATATAAGGATGAAGATAAAAAACAGAAATTGATGAAACTCTTGAATGATTTGACAACAGATAGAGTAATAGATAGGGCTCAATCTGCTTCTTATTCTGTAGTTAAACTTTTCTAATACTGAAAAATTGAAATTATACTTTTGCACAGAGTAAATCTAGCGATGTTTTTAATCGAGCTATGTAGAATTGAAATAACTGTACTGCTCAGTATTCTTATTTTTAATAAAACCGTTTGGAATCATAATTAATAGGAGGTTTAATGCATACATTTAGGACGAAAAATGGGACAAGATTTTCATATAATTCTGATTTATCGGGTGATATTATTGTTACACCACATGAGAGTAGAGCAGTTTTTGTTGTTAGGGGGGATGATATGCAAGAATTTATAAAAAATTATTTGAAAGAAGCTGTTTCAAGACAAGTAGATAACATGAATTTTGATGATTCTTTAGAAGTCAATGAAAGGGTTAAGCTATGAGGAATTTAATCGTCATTTGTTTAGATGCCTTGAGTAAAGAGTATATGGGATGTTACCCCCATTTTAAACGTAACAGCACCACATTTATTAATAAAATAGCTGAAAAATCTATTGTTTTTAATGATGTTATCACAAATGGTACAGAAACGCGGTTGTCTGTCCCTTCTTATTTAGGAAGTGTTTACCCCCTTGCTTCTTATACTCCCCTTCACCTTTTGTATAATGTACTTGGAAATTCGGGGGAGGTCATGTATGCCCCTGAATTTTTTAAGACAAATGGTTTTAAGACCTTATTTATAAACAATAATTCTTATATTTGTGGTTATGATTATGGATTTTCCAAAGATGAAATAATCTATGTTGATCCTGGTGAATTTTTAGCGAAGGAGAATCATGCTGGGCAATATGTGGTAGATTGTTTAAAAGGTAATTTTGTTAAAAAGTTTTTGACTGATTCACCTTTTTTTATGTATATCCATCTTTTAAATCCTCATGGACCTCATACAACGGACCCAAAAAAAGTTGATCAAGGTTATTCAGGTTCGGTTGAATACGCAGATGATATTTTTAGGCAGATATTTGAGATTCTGGGACAGATAAAAGATACTGTGATCGTTATTATGTCTGATCATGGGGAAGAGGATTACACGAATGGTTATGGGGGTCATGGGGGGTTTTGGGAGACTGTTATAAGAGTTCCATTGATTATGTGGGAAGATAGCATTATTGCTCAGGGTATTGGTCGGTCCAGATCACTTATCGATCTATTTCCAGATATTATAGATATGTTTTATCCGGAACTTATATCAAAAATCCCTTTGAATTGGATGGGAAATAGATTTTCCAAGAATATTCCAGCGGATTATCGATTTATAATCCAAAGTTCTGGAAATCAATCTTCTTCCTATCCAGTATCTATCTGTCTTTACGATAAAAATAATAAGACAAAGTTTATAGAAACACCCTGTGGAAGTAAGTGGAATTCGGGTGATAAATCAAATTGTCAACCAGGTGTTTATTGGAGGTATGTTTTTGGTGATAATTATCATGAGAGCATTATTTCCGTTGATTCAGACATGGATTATTTGATACATATTAGAAATTTACGAGATAACTTTGATTTTGGAAAAGATGATGAAAAATCGGACATACCTGAAGATTATACTGAAAGTATATCCCCCAGATTGAAGGATTTGGGGTATATTGATTAAAAAAGGAGAAAAATGTGGACGACAAATATTTTATTATTGACATCAAAGATGATGATATCAGTTTCTCGGTTGTCTCTAATAAAGAGGATATGTTAAAGCTTATTAATGAAGATTATAAGGGGGATACCGTGAAATTTCTATCAATTACTGATGAACAGGATACAGATTTTAACTATTGGGATACTGGGGTATATATCATTAAGGGGAAATCGATCGTACCTAAAGAAGTTAAGGTTGTAAAAGAATTAATTATTGATTAAGGAGAAACTTGAATGAAGAGAGATAACAACTTTTTAATATTAACAGATGAAGAAAATGACAGGTTGATATGGGAGTGCAATTTTATACATGAAAAAACATTGGGGAGGGTACGAGGTTATGGTCTAATATTACGCTCAGGAAAATTATTAAATGAGCTCCGATCTTTAGGAAATATAAAGGACAATGACAAAAAAATTGGTGAGTTTATTACAGATATATACAAAAGTTCTTCAAAGTTATGCAATTCATTAGAAAGATTAGAAAAACAATTAAGTTTTGATCTAAAAAAAGAGTGTAAGATGATTTTTGTTCTAAGAGATTTTATTGCCGAGAATTTTTTAGATATCATCTCTGTATTTATAGAGGTTTGTGACAATAAATTGGCCCCAGAATTGGTTAAAGAAGATGAGGAGAATATACATTCTGCTGTAAGATGTTTTTATCGTCTAGAAGAACATGAAAAATTTTCTTTTCTGGAAAGGGCCCTTTTTAATCAGCATATATCTAAGATAATCGATGAGGGTAAAGAGTTTTTATTGAAAATGAGAGGTTATGGCTTTTTCTTAAAAGTATCGGTAATCAGAACTTCTGAAGAGATGAAAAAAAGGTTAGAGAAGCAAGAGAATAAGCTACAAGAAATAGGCGAACAATTGAAGGAATATATGCATAGAACTAAGATAATTACAAGTATGGATATGTCTCTGAATGATACGATAACAGATGAAGTATCTTCAGATATGCCTTTTATAGACAATGATCTACATTCTTTTTTAGAAGAATATGCTTATTTGACCATTTTGCATAGAGAGTTATCTGTCATTGGACAGACTCTTCCTGAGATATCTAACTCTAAATCTCGTTTAAAAGTTGAGGTAGGAACTTCTCAGAGTCTTCCTGTATACATGCTCATTTCTCAGGCTATAACAAGAGTTGAAAATTATTTCAATCTAGCGGAAGTTAGCTACAGACCTCATAATTGATCTTCTGAAATTAATGTGGGTTAGAAGATCACAACTTCTAACCCATTCTTACCTTCATTTCTGAGAGTGATAGTTTGACAATAATTAAATAACCGATGGGGTCAAAAAATGATTGAGAGATATCCTAAAAATTCTTTGGTTGCTGTTGATGAAACTGCTTGTTGGATTATGATCTTTGATGGAGTTGATTGGAGACCAATAGAAGATGAGAAGGTATTTGATTTAAAGATGGGTCAGGTTCTTCGTTTTAAGATCATAAACTCTTCTGATTTTTATCAGCATTTGGCTTGTGAAGCATATCCATTTGATACCACATATTTTTGTTTAACACAAGACATATCTGAGCTAAAATCATCTGATTGGTCAAATGTGTGTGTCCCATTTAAACCTGAATTTATTGATCAATCGTTTGTGAAGGCAATTTGTTCTAATTTATAAGGAAAATATTAATGAATTTGGTTAACATCAATTTTAGCTATGTTTTTGAGGTCTATGAAGGTAATGGCAGGTGGAGACGTATTTCAGACATTAAAGAGTTAAAAAACGGACAAGTATTTCGTGGCCGTTGTATTGAAACAAATGAGTTATATACCAAAGAACCTTGTAGTGATTATACTTTTTCTACATCGTGTTTTCAAGCAATGCAAGATGGAACTACTATTAATAAAACAGTTTTTCAAGATAACATTGTTTTAGAAATAAATGCCATTCCTGTAAAAGAAGATGGTATTGAACATCTTTTATGGAAGATGATGGATACTTCTTTTGTATCAAATATGTTGATTAAACACATATATTTTGGGGTAGGAACATGAGATGTTCTCGGTGTAATCATCGTCTTAAAAAAGTTAAAAACGATAGAAATTCATATGAATTTTATTGTAAAAAATGTGGAATATATACACCTGCTTTTTTTGATGGGAGTTTATATAGCAGATATAATTATAAAACGTCAGGTATTACCAATGAAAAGTGTTTTAGGTGCAGTTCTAATCTAAGAACGGTGGAGTTTTATAATCATGAGTTTGAACTTTATTGTAATAAATGTGATTGTTTTACATATCCTAAAGAAGATAAAATTCAAGAAAAGCAGGGTATTCTTTATGTTTGGATATCTTTTATAAAAAAGTTTTTATATGAATTGTTTTAAGGAGAGTAAAATGAACGAGATTCTTATCAAGAAATGTTACCGATATTTATATGAAATTTTGGGTAATTTAATTTCAGATATTGTTGCTTCTCTTATATTGGCTATAATTTACACCCCGTTTGTTTATGCCCCTGTTCTTTATATTTCTAGGAAGTTCGGGGTGGATATCAGGATATTCCTCACTTTTTGTATAATGTATACAATTATCTTAATCGGAAAAATGATTAATTTAGATAAGTCAAAATAAGTTGAGTTAAAAATTTGTTTTAAACCTTTTATAGGGGCTTAACATGACAGATAAAATTGTTATCTGTACTGTGTGTAAGAAAGAATATATTTACAATAAATATCTACCCGAGCATTGGTCTGATGTTTGTAGCGAATTTTGTTATGCCATAAGGTATCTTCCTATATTGGCTAAAGAGGTTACAAGAAAACTGAAGGGTTCTTTTACAAAAGATGACGATATCACTAAATAATATTTTAATTTCTCACTTCTTTTATTTTCTTTATCTGATAAGATGTGTTTTATGATCTTAACACAAATTTATAAAGGATTATAAATCATGAGTAACAAGCCAAGTTTGGGAAGTAATGCAAGTGAAATTTATGAAAATATATTAAAATTGACGGGGGTTAATGTATCTCCTCAATGTGTTATCAAAATAATAAATTTAGATGAAGAACCAGTGCAGACATATACCGTTGGTCCAGAAGGATTGTTAAAATTACATATTAAAAAAGCAAAAAGGGGGTATGTTGTAATGACTTCCGATGTAATACCCCAAAACATTTTTGATTTTAAGGAAGGTATAAAAAAAGGTTGTGTACAGGTCAATGAGGTTTTCAGATATGGCTGTATGGGAGTTCATGATTTTTCAAATGCTGGGGAAATTAACCGAGAATTACACAGATCAACCGGGAATCCATTAAAAATTTAATGATTTGGAGGAAAAATGGAAAAATTTGAGAATGTTGTGCTTTTTTCTGGGGGTATTGATAGTACTACTGTAGCAGAGATGTTAGCCTTTGGCAAAGGAAGAACAGCTTTGTTACATTTTAATATGGGGGTATCTACACAAACTGAATGTGCTGATTTACAAGCTAAGAGATTAGGTCTTCCTCTATATAAAATAAATGTAACAGATATAATGCATACTTTAAAAGATGAAGACTCCGAGTTTATTAATGGTTATCGTATGTTTCTATACACGATAGCTATGGCCTTCGCTGATAAGCGTGATGCTGGTTTCCTGTATACAGGGGAGTTGGCTAGAACTTTTGGTTGGCAAGCCGAGGATCCTGATGAGAAAGAGTTTTTTAATGGGTTCTTGGGGGTAAAACCTGATGAAATACATGAAAATTGGAAAAACAATAAAGATAATCTAGCCAAATTGTATTGTAATTTTTATACCCCGGGTAAAGAAAATTCTATTGTTATCGTAGAACCTTTATGGGGTATGAATAAACCTTCTATAATAAAGTTAGCCTGTTCCTTGTGGGTAGATTTAGCAGAAACAGGGTCTTGTAGAGATTCTGAACTGCAAAATGAGTATCGCAGTTCTTCTAGATTAAAACAGGCAGGAATTTTTAACTGTGGTAAATCTACTTGTTGGGCATGTTTACAGCGTAAAACTAGTTTTTTATTAGCAGAGGTTGTTGATAATACACGTTATCTGTATGATCAACCACTTCCATCTGAGTATATAGAGAGAGCTTGGAAGTGTAGAGGTTATTAAAAACATTTTTTATAAAAATAATAAACAAAAAATGAAAGGACATTTATTATGGCTGATGTGTTAGAAAAAACTGGAAATGATATTGATAATGATCTTTTAAAAGACAAGAGTATCACTCTTGAAGTCCGGAAAAGCAGCGGGGGATTATCGCCTGTTATGGATACACCCTTGATTGCCCTTGATCCTGATGTGAGGGAATTATTTGCGGACCCTGATTATGGGAACGGGACGAAAATTTCAGCTTTATTATCTCGGTGTGCTGTTGCCGTTTTGGGTGGGGTATTGAATGTTCCAAATAATTTGTTACTCTGGATAGAAAGACGTGCTAGAAATTCTGAGAGAATGTTACCGGCGACAGCAGTACAACTTCATCAGAAGGTTGTAATGCTTAAGGAGATGACTGTCTCTCGATCGGTTGGGATAATGAAAGACGTTGTTTCATTTTATATCCCAGACGCCCTTGACAATATAAAGAATGCTAAATCTAATATGATTCAAAAATTTTTAAAAGCTATGTTAGAATTGGCCGAGGATGTGAAAGCCATATCTTCTAAATATGGGGATCAAAACACTTATTATTTAGCACAGAATTTAGGAGAAAAGATACCTATAGACACAGATTCTTTGGCTGCCCCATTACAGAGTTGCATCGTTAAACTTAATAAGATGAGCGCTGGTTTAGGGGGGTATTATATATTGGCCCTTTTAAAACTGGTTGACGATGCCAGGGCATTGATTTCAGACCGAGCTGTGAGATCTTTGTATGGAGAAAAGAGTTCTGTGGGTTTATTTAATAAGTTGGGGTTTAGAAGACTTGCTAATGATATGGCTATTCACAAAAATCTGTGTAAATTGGCCGATTATGTGACGGATTACGCTGAAAAATCAAAGGCTAACCCAATGTATGCCATAGATAAAACTTCTCTGATTGAGTTAATTTTATTATGTGATAAAATGCAGAGAGATATGCCCGCATTATTAGCCATGCAAAATCCTGAAAATCCCGATAAAGAGATGAAATCAGCACAACAAACTTTAAAGGAGATGGCAGTAACATCCACCAAAAAAGTTTCATTATCAGACCTAAAGGGGATGATTACATCAGCAAAGTCAGCAAAGGGTGATGTTAAATCTTTACCCCAACATGAAGAAGATGATGAAGAGTATGAAGAAGATGATTCTGAGGAAGATTATGAAGAGTACGAAGAAGATGATTCTGAGGAAGAGGAGTGAAATTAATCATCATCAAATAGTTGTGGGTTTGTTATAAGCCTTTTTAAAACCCCGACCGCTTGCGGCGGGGATACATACAAAAATAATTAAAATAATGTTTGACTTTCAGTGAATATCTTAATATACTTAATATTTAATATTAAGTAATTTTTAGGAAATAGTATTTTGTATAAAACGCAATCGAACCAGATTAAGAATATGAATAAAGATACCTACAACCTTTTAAGAAGATTGTGTTGGCATTCAGCGCGTTTGTACAATTATGGTCTATAT
>Ga0208958_1000163_pt1 | contig 86706 bp, 66 predicted proteins | sample RifOxyB1_FD_184032 | JGI IMG/M metagenome (GOLD analysis project Ga0208958, IMG submission 184032) | Soil microbial communities from Rifle, Colorado - Rifle Oxygen_injection B1 (SPAdes) | ecosystem: Environmental > Terrestrial > Deep subsurface > Rock core/Sediment | place: Rifle, Colorado...
CTCAAGTTTTTTTTGAAACAAATAATCAACATCATCATCCACTAATAAGATGTTCTTTTTAATCTTGGACATTTTCTTCTCTCCTTTTAATGACTTGTTCATATCTGGGAAGTTCTATGATCACCTCAGTACCGGTTTCTCCTTCTTTAATATTGGTATTGGAATGGACCGTAACATTGCCCCGATGCATTTTGACAATTCCATAACATACCGGGAGGCCAAGCCCTGTTCCCTTACCAATTTGTTTGGTGGTAAAGAAGGGATCAAAAATACGGGGCTTAATTTTTTCAGGAATGCCTGGACCATTATCTTTGACTTTTATAATAAGAGTTGATTCATTTCCATCTATAGTAATAGTAATAAGACCTTTTTGATCTTCTAGCGCATCAATAGCGTTATTGATGAGATTGATTAAGACTTGAGAAATTTGATCCTTGTCCACTTCGGCACAAGAGTCACAATATAAAGTGATAATTTTAATTTTTATGTGGTCATTTACGCCAATTGAATCAGCACAATGATTGGTGAGATCATAGATGTTGACTTTTTCATAAAGTACTTTATTTTGCCTTGAAAAATTCAGCAGCCCTGAAACAATTTTTTTGCAACGATTAGATTGGGCAACAATCATCTCCAAGTCATGGGCAAGGTCGGGATCTTGGCCATGTTGTTCTAAGAGGATGTGCGCATACATGAGCACTACCCCAAGTGGATTGTTTACTTCATGGGCAATCCCGGCAGCCAATTGGCCCATACTTGCCAATTTTTCGCGATGATTTAATATTTGCTTAACTTTTTTTAGTTCGTCATAAGAATATTCCAAGTCAGAAATGGTGGTTTTGAGTCGTTCTATTGTATAGGGTAGGCACATCTCATTTTCGGCAACTCCTAAAATGATGGCCACGGCATGTTCCTTACAGGTTGAGTAACCACAAGCTCCACAATTGAGTTCATCATCGCTGCTTTTCTTACCTAGTTTGAATAAAGTGTTTTTGATCAAGAGTTCGCTTGGTTTTACCACTCTTTGATTATCTTCGGTAAAAGTAGCATCAAGTTTTATACATTGGGTTTTAATAATATTTTGAGTCCAAACTACTTCATCGAATGTTTTGATGCGACTTTGTAGATAGCGACTCATTTCATTTCTTTTTTTGTATTGAGGAAGCTTTTGCGCAAAGCCTGGTCCCATAATACAACCTTCACAAGAAAGAGTTTCAAGCAATTTTGGACGTAATTCCTCTTTTTTAAAACTACGCAAAGCTTGCACAAAATTAATTCTGCCATCTGCTTTTACAATATCACCAGTAAGTAAGTCTTCTTTAAGATGAGCAGTTTGTAACAGTCCGCCACTAATGGCAAACAATCCACCAGTGTTGGAATGTGGAGGATCAAAATCACGCTCTTTGGCAGATCGCCAGTCTATGTCATTTTTGATAAAATATTCTTTAATTTCCTTAAAGGTGAGAGAGAGGTCAATGTCATTATTGCTTATGCGCGCTTCATGTTTTTTAGCAATACAAGGACCTATAAAGACCACGGATGAATTTTCATCATAAAAAAGTTTGACAATTTTGGCCATGGCAATCATGGGGGATACGATGGGGGCGAGATGAGGGATAAGTTCAACTTGATATTTTTCAATATAAGAAACTACAGCGGGACAAGTGGTAGCAATCCAGGATTTATTTTCGTCTTTTAGGAGTAATTCTTTATAGGCACCGGCCACTACATCTGCACCAAAAGCCACTTCGCAAACATGGTCAAAACCAAGTTCAAACAAAGAACCGATAAAGCGTGTGTAAGGAGCGTAGGTGAATTCAGCCGGAAAACTGGGTGCTATGATAGCGATCTTTTTTTTAGCGGATCTTAAAATGGCATCAAGTTTATCTATTTCATTTAGAATGGTTTTAGCTTCACGACTACATACTTTTATACAGTTTCCACAATGAATACATTTTTCTTGGATGATTTGCGCCTGTCCTTCAGAAATACCAATGGCCCGCGCCGGACATTCTCTGACACATGTGTAACATATTTTACATTTTTCTTTGATGGTGGAAATGATTGGTTGTTGTAAATATGTATTCATATATTCTTTAGTAACCAGTTCTTAGTTTATATTTAGTGTGTAACAGTTCATGTGATTTCTGACTAAGCGGATGCATCAGAAATTCTTCATAAAGCTTGACCACATCTTTATTGTGATGAGATTTTCTGATTTTTTCATTTTTATCAATTTGATATAAGGCTTTCATGCGAGCAACTATTTTATCTTTATCAAGTCCAAACGGCTGTCCACCTCCCGCGATACAACCTCCCGGACATGTCATGACTTCGATAAAATGATATTGTTTGAGACCTCGTTTAATATCATCCAGTACTATTCGAGCATTGGAGAGACCACTTACTACAACTGTTTTTAAGGTAATGCCGTTGATGTTTAAAGTCAGCTCTTTGATTCCTTCCAGATCTCGATATTCGCGAATTTCATGAACTTTAGAATCGTCATTTGTTATTAGAAAAGCTGCTGTTCGGAGTGCTGCTTCTGCGACCCCCCCGGTTACGCCAAAAAGTTTTGCTGCCGAACTGTGTTCTCCCAGAGGATCATCAGCATTTTCTGGTTTTAATTTTGCCAGATTGATATTGAACATATCTATCATCTTGGCCAGTTCTCTGGTGGTTAAAACTGCATCAATATCGGCCAATCCACCAGTCACCATTTCTTCCCGACCAGCTTCAAATTTCTTGGCGGTACAAGGCATGATACTGACTGAATAAATATTGCGAGGGTTTATATTTTTTTTGAAGGCCCAGTAATTTTTGATTAAAGCACCCATCATTTGTTGAGGGCTTTTACAAGAAGATAAATTTGTTAAAAATTCAGGATAAAAATGTTCGACAAATTTTATCCAACCAGGTGAACAGCTGGTCATCAAAGGTAACTTCTCACCTTTTTTAATTCGATCAACTAGTTCTGAAGCTTCTTCCATGATGGTCACGTCAGCACTAAAGGATGTTTCAAAAACAAATTGAAAACCCATTTTTCTAAGGGCGGCGGTCATTTGTCCGTTTACATCAGTACCTGGTTTAAAGCCGAATAACTCACCCAAAGTTACTGAAATGGCCGGAGCATGTTGGACGACGACTACTTTATTTTTGTCGGATAGAGCTGCCAGTACATCTTTGATGTTGTTTTTTTCAATAATTGCACCCGTGGGACAAACCATGGCACATTGTCCACAATTAATGCAATTAGAAGTATTGAGTCCACCATCAAAAGCAGTGGTTACTTTGGTTTGACTTCCTCTTTTAATAAAGGAAATGGCGGATACCGTTTGTCTTTCTTCACATACTCTTACACATCTTCCACATAATATGCATTTTGAGGGGTCTCTTACGAGGGAAGGACTGGATTTATCGATTTCTTTTTCAATTAATTGTTTGGAAAAATTACGATTTCGTACACCCAGTTCAGCCGATAATTTTTGTAATTCACAAGTATTGTTTTTGTCGCAATAAAGGCAATCATCAGGATGATTGGAAAGCAGTAGTTCTAAGATCGATTTTCTAGCTGCGATTACTCGATTAGAATGCGTAGATATTTTCATACCCTCAGTGATTTGGGTAGAACAGCTAGTAACCAGATTTTTAACTCCCGCAATTTCAACTACACACATTCGGCAAGAACCGCTGGGAAATAAATCCTCCAGATAGCATAACGTTGGAATATTAATATTGGCGCTTTTGCAGGCGTCTAAAATAGAAATCCCTGCTGGCATATTTACTGATTGGTTGTTAATTTCGATTTTCATTTATATTACCCTTTTTCGTTAATTTTTAATGATTGCTCCAAATTTACAAACTTTAAGACACTGACCACACTTAATACATTTTTCATTATTTATATAATGGGGGGCTTTGGGAGAACCTTTTATGGCACTACTTGGACATTTTTTGGCGCATAAGGTGCATCCCTTGCATTTGTCTTCAAGAATTTCAAAATTGATAAGTTCGCTACATACACCACTTGGACAACGTCTATCAAAAATATGTGCTTCGTATTCATGTCTAAAATATTTAAGAGTACTTAATATGGGGTTAGGTGCGGATTGTCCCAGCCCACATAAACTGGTTTCTTTGATAGTATTACTTAATTCTTCAAGCTGTAAAATTCCTTTGAATCTATCTAGCGCATCGTTGCCTTTTTCACTAATTCTTCCGCGGGTGATTTTTTCTAAAATATTTTGCATTTGTTTGGTGCCTTCACGACAAGGAATGCATTTCCCGCAACTTTCTCTTTGAATAAAGTCCATAAAAAATTTGGCAACATCTACCATGCAATTATCTTCGTCCATTACCACTAAACCGCCGGAACCCATCATGGCGCCAATCGTTTTAAGGGAGTCATAATCAATTTCAATATTTAAATTTTCGTTGGTGACACAACCACCAGAAGGACCACCAATTTGCACGGCCTTAAACAATTTATTATTTTTAGGCCCGCCTCCAATATCAAATATAATCTCACGCATGGTGATCCCCATGGGAACTTCCACTAATCCAGTGTTTTTAATTTTACCTGAGAGAGCAAATACTTTGGTTCCTTTGGAATTGTTATTACCCATGCTATTAAACCAATCACTTCCTTGTAATAGTATGGAAGAAATATTAGCGAGGGTTTCAACGTTATTGATGACAGATGGTTTCCCATGTAAACCACTGACAGCTGGAAATGGGGGACGAGGGCGTGGCATACCTCTTTTGCCTTCAATACTATGAATTAAAGCAGTTTCTTCCCCGCATACAAAAGCCCCAGCACCTTTTTTAATTATAATATCCAAATCAAATCCTGAATCGAAAATATTATCTCCTAAAATTTTCCATTCGTATAAATCGCTAATGGCCTGTTCCAAATGAGCTATGGCCAGGGGGTATTCGGCCCTTATATAAATATAGGCTTTGGTAGCTTGGATAGCATAAGCTGCAATAATGAGTCCTTCTAACAATTTATGAGGGTCTCCTTCAACTACCGCGCGGTCCATGAAAGCACCTGGATCTCCCTCGTCGGCATTGCAAATAAAGTATTTTTGATCGCTGGGGGTGCTTAAGGCAAATTTCCATTTTTTGCCAGTTAAAAAACCCCCGCCGCCTCTTCCTTTTAAACCGCTCTTTTCAATGATGTTACATACCTCAAGGGGAGTCAGTTTTTTTAGGGTTTTAGCAAGGGCCACATAGCCATTTTGAGCAATATATTGGCCAATAGAAAGCGGGTTGATAATGCCACATTGGTTTAAGACAATTCTTCTTTGTTTTTTAAAAAACGGATAATCTTCAATAAAGGGCACCTCTTGCCACACTTTTAAGTGAGGTGACCGGTATTGAAAAAGTGCTTGGGATAAAATAGTTTGGTCGTCGTTTAATAAAGCTTGCACAATGGATTCAACTTTATCTGGTGTAACATTCCCAAAGCTTAGGCGGTTTTTTCCAGGAAGAAAAACATCCATAATGGGCTCTGCAAAACATAAACCTATGCAGCCTACTTTAATAATTTCAGTGTCTAAATTGAAGTTTTTTAAAACGTTCAAAAGAGCTTTTTCAGTGTGAAGGGCACCTGCACCCAGACCGCAAGTTCCTGCACCTATAAAAAAATAGGGTTTATTAACCGAATCGTTTTTTAACGTTTCAATTTTTTCAGCGATATCTTTTGAGGTGGGATTGGTAACTCCTGGGAGTAGGCAACTATGAAAATATTCTAAGCTGCTACCAATCAGATAATTTTCAATCAAGGGTAAACCGTTATTCATTAGAGGCCTCCTTATCCCTGAAGTCTTGAATGATGTGTTTAATTTTTTCGGTGGTAAGTTTAGCAAAAAATTCCCCGTTAATACTCATAACCGGTGCTAAACCGCAGGCCCCAATACATGCCACAACTTCCAGGGAGAAAAGACCATCTGAAGTGGTCTCTCCAGTATTAATTTTTAAGTCATTAATCAAAGCCGCTAAAATGGTACTTGATCCTTCTACGTGACAAGCAGTACCTCTACATATTTGAATCTGATATTTGCCTGGAGGGTGAAATTTAAATTGATTATAAAAAGTAGCTACGCCATAAACTTTACTTAATGGTAACTTTAAAAATTCACCAATCTCCATCATGGTGCTTTTGGAAAGAAATTTCTCTGAGTCCTGCACGCATTGTAAAATAGGGATAAGATCACCACGATTGGCCTTAGGAAATTTCTTAAGTAAACTGGCTACCGTGGTATTTGTATTTGGTTTGGACATACAATCTCCATTTTTATCTGTGTTTAACATCACAATGTGAATATTATCACAGTTAAAAAATAAGGTCAATATGGTCTTGAAAAAATTTGCTAGCAATGAATACTTTAGTATGTTCTATAAAATCATATACTTATGTAGACAAGAAGGAGTTCCGTAATTGTTGGGTAAAATATTTATTTTTTAATTTTTTTTTATGTGTGAAAAATATAACTCAATCTTTTAAAAATCAATAATTATAGTTTAATAAGTTCAAGAAACCATTTCTGTATAATATTTATATTAGTCACTCTTATCCTTATTATTTTTTTAATTCTCTGCTATTTTAGGCACAGTTTTCAACCAGGAATCAGGATATGTTAAAAAGTTTTTGTTGTATCTTTTTTGTTTTTATTTTCAGCATGAACACATTTGCTGTAAATCCTATGCGCTATTACTGTACCAGCGCCGATAACCGGATTTTTGAGATTCAAATTTTTGATTTAGAATATAGACTGGCATTTTTAAATCAAAGCGATGCTGAACAAATTGTTTTAAGTTTTAATGAAGAGGGAACATATTTCTTTTCTAAGTTTCACCTATACTCATTTACGTTCGATGATCTATCCCTAGTTGATGAGGATGGAGAGGGGCAAATTTTTGGACTTTATAAATACCCAGACAATCTAAAGGGCTCACGGATAAACTGTCAAACTTTTGGATTTTAAGCCCTAACTTTCTCAGACTTGACGAATGCCGAATGCCTACCATCTTAAGTGTGAATACCAGATGGAGGATGCATGAATAAATTTGATTATGTTGTGGAAGGTGCACTAACCCTTGCCCAAAACAAGGTACTGCAACTACAAAACAGTGAGTTATGTAAGTGGCATTTGCTCTTTGGGCTTATTAGTAACCCTAATTCAAGATCATCAACTATTTTACAAAAGCATATAGGAGAGGTGGAGAGCTATTTAAATAAATTACCTCGCCTGGGAACTAAAACATCACTGGAACATTTGCGTCCAAGCAGCGATTTCACCGAGTGGTTAGCGTACGCATCTGAACATGCCATAATGAATAAACGTCAAGAAATCACTGAACCAGATTTACTGAGATACATTCACAAGATATTTAAGGAAATTACCTTTGATTTGGAAAATTTAAATAGTGAAAATGCGCAGGAGGAAGTTCCAGATTTCTTGATTAATTTAAATGAAGAGGCAAAAAAAGGTAAGCTTGATCCGGTCATCGGAAGGTCAAAAGAAATTAGGTCATTAATGGAAATTCTTGGAAGACGGGGTAAAAATAATCCCGTGTTAGTCGGACCTGCGGGAGTTGGGAAAACCGCCATAGTCGAAGGGATGGCAGAAAGTATTGTAAAAGGTAATGTTCCAGACGTTCTTTTAAACAAGATAGTTATGAGTCTTGATATGGGCCAACTTATGTGTGGCACCAAATACCGTGGAGAATTTGAAGAAAGAATTCAAAAGCTTTTAAAATATATTAAGGCCCAAAATGGAGAAATTATATTATTTATTGATGAGATTCATCAATTGGTAGGGGCAGGAAAAACTGAAGGTGCTATGGATGCGGCGAATTTACTTAAGCCTGCACTCGCCAGAGGAGAACTTCATTGTATCGGAGCAACGACCCCTTCAGAGTATCAAAAATATATTTTAAGTGATAGTGCCCTAGATAGAAGATTTCGCTCGGTGATGGTGAATGAACCGTCCAGGGAAGATACCATTGAAATTTTGATGGGACTTCGAAAAAAACATGAGATACACCATGGGATTAAAATTACCGACGACGCGATCTATAGCGCTGTCGTTTTGTCTGAGCAATATATCACTGATAAAAATTTCCCAGACAAGGCCATTGATTTAATTGATGAGGCATCCAGCGCACTTAAAATATCCGTGGAAAATATGCCGAGCAAACTAGTTGATTTGGAAAGTGAAATCCGCTCAAAAAAAATATATGCGCAGATGAATAAAAATAATTTGGAAGTTATCAGCGAAATTGAAAAATTATCAAGCGAATTCAATCAAGGGAAACAAGAGTGGGAGAAAGAAGTCAAAACCATGAAGGAAACCACTAATCTTAAAGCTGAGCTGGATAGACTTAAGTTTGAATATGATCAAGCAGAACGCAGCCAGAATTTTGAATTAGCTGGTCAAATAAAATATGCTAAAATTCCAGAGATTGAAAAAAAACTGGGGGAATCATCGGAAAGTTGGGTGTTAAAAACTAAAGACATCGCTAATATAATTGCCCGACATACTGGTATACCAGTTAATAAGATTTTAAAGAGCAAGCAAGATCAAATCTTGCATCTGAATGATTATTTAAAACAGAGAGTTTTTGGTCAGGATGTTGCTTTAAAAGAAATCTGTGACACGCTTTTAACTTCTTACGCCGGACTGTCGGATGAAACCCGACCCCTGGGATCTTTTTTATTAAAAGGACCAAGCGGGGTAGGTAAGACAGAAACCGCTAAAGCTCTTTCTACTTTTTTATTTGAGACCGAGAAGAATATGATAAGGCTCGATATGAGCGAATATAGTGAAAAACATTCCGTGGCCAAATTAATCGGTTCTCCGGCGGGCTACGTTGGATATGATGATGGCGGTATTTTAACTGAAGCTGTCAGACGCAAACCTTACTCAATTATACTTTTTGATGAAATCGAAAAAGCCCATAGTGATTTTAGCGATATCTTGTTGCAGATTTTAGATGACGGACGACTTACTGATAATAAAGGCAGGACCATTAATTTTAAAAATACAATCATCTTTTTAACCACGAATTCTAAAGATATTGAAAGGGAATTTAAACCCGAAGTTTTAGGCCGGATTGATGCCATTTTAGAATATCAAAAATTAAATCATGACATCATGAAATCACTCATAAAAAAACAAATCGAATTACTTAATGAACGATTAAAAGACAAGCAGTTGACTATGGAATTATCCGATAACGCTTACCACGAAATTGCTAAGCTTGGGTATGATGAAAGGTATGGCGCAAGACCCCTTGCTAGAATGTTCACGAAGTATATTATCAAACCATTATCAGAAAAAATCTTGTCTGGTCAAATGACCAAAGGTCATTACAAAATATATTTTGATGAAAATGTTAAGGACCTTCAGTTTCATTTTGAACGGCTTGGTTAATATTTCAGTTTATTTAAAGTATTCTTTTCTTTGAGGGTAAGATAATTTTTGATTTTTCTGATGACCGCAATCAAAGGGATGTAAATGAGTGAAGCCAAGATGTCTGATAGATATGCAAAATATTGGGTTTTATAAGCAAAATGATAATCATTTAATTCTTTGATGATGCCAATAATTAGAAGAAAGAAAAAAATATACAGCAGGCGATAGTTATATTTAAGACCAATAATAGATATAATAGCTCCTAGAAAAAAATGTAAAAATGAATCAAGTGGGATTATACCCAGCAGTTGAGTGTGATTAATATAAGCAAAAAAAGTATCCATCATTTATTTTTTTCCTTGGATAGCAAATTGAAGGGCATCTTTTGCTATTTTAAAATAGCCATGTTGATAGTATTTATCAAGTGATTCAATCACGATATTGGTGTCGATTGAATCTTTACTTAGACTACATATACTTTCCGTAAAGCGTCTAGCAACGATAAATATCTGGGCAAGAGGGTTAATCATGTTATGTTTTAAATGCAAGGGAAAACCGCTGCCATCACTTTCTTCATGATGTTGGGCAATTATTTTTTCCACATCGCTTGGTAAATCATCAATAACCGAGAGAAGCTTAAGTGTGTCTTTGGGGTGTTGATCATCATCTTGCTCAGCTTCACTTGGAGGGTTTTCTTTTCGGTCTGGTAAAAGTCCAATATCATGCAATAGTGACGCTAGGATGAAAATATCCTGAAATTTTGTATCAGAGGTAAAGCTAATATGAGGAATGATCTGCAGAGATACAAAGGCGAGATAAATACTGTATTGGGTCTGGGTACTTTCAAAATCCCAGTCTGTTTTTAAAAAATTTCCCAAATTAGTATGCGGGGCCAGCTTAATTATAAGTTTTCGGCAGATTTCCAGCAATTCCATACTTCGTTGGTTTAAACCGTATTGGCCAATTCCCAGGTAAAGCGAATTATAGGCTAAAATCAATAGCTCGGTTTGCCATAATACGTTTTCATTTAAAGCTGCAGGTTTGGCCAGTTGGGTCTTTAGGATGTGGTCGCTGGCAGAGGGATACTCATTGGATTCGACATAAAAATACTTATAAATACGATACCTATCAATTAGAGATTGGTTGAGGGGTTGGCAGGCAAAAAAGATCTTTTGGAAGACTTTATCAAAGCATTGAATGTAAAGGTCATGACTAAGCATAGGCACATCTTTAAACAAATCAATGTTAATTTTTAAAAATTGGCGTTGAGGGAGGTCAATACTCCCTTTTTCTTTAATTCTAAGGAGTCGATTGATGGTGTTGATAATAATAGCTTCATCTTTTTCAAAGGAAATAACACCAACATTTTTGGATTTTGGAATGATGCTGTAGAGTAAGGAAATGTCATGATCGTTAGCGGTAAATAATACAGGGATGAAAAGCTTTTCGGTAATTAGATAATCAAACAGCTCTTGTATATGATTATCCAGTGGATAAATACAAACAATAATTTTATAGTTTTTATGGGTTTTAACAAAATCCAGTGCGTGCCTTGAAGAACTAGCTAGATCGGGAGGGAGCTTGGTTATTTGCTTAAGCATCGTGCTAAATCGTATCTGCAGCGGACTGGAATCACTAATTATTAAACCATTCATTTAAGTGCGGTGTTATTCATCAACAAGGATGATTTCCTTAACTTTATTAATGAGTTGCTCATCAGTGAAAGGTTTTTTTAAAAAACTAACATTTTTCATATCCAGTTTTCTTTTCTCAAGATTATCCGTATAAGCTGAAGTAAAAATAAGTGGGACATTACTGTTTAAGGTGGCCCTTACTTCGTATAAAAGCTCAACTCCGTCCATTACTGGCATATTTAAATCAGAAATGATGAGTACTACGTTATTTTTTTTAATGATACGAAGTGCTTCTTCTCCGTTTGCAGCCTCGAGGATTTTCAGTTTTAATCTACTGAGTGCAATTACAAAAATTTCTCGGATATCTTCATCGTCATCAACAACAATTAAAGACTTTTCTTTTGCCATTTTTAAAGCTCCAATAAAAAAATACAATTTTACTTAGATTATACATCAATACTTAGGATATTAAAGAAGCAAAAATGCCAGAAGAAAAAGCTCGGGTATAAGACAAATGATGGTTATTTGGTTATAATGTTTAAAAACTTAAACAGCGAATAAAAAATGTTAAAAATTTTGCATATTGGAAAGTATTACTCCCCGGTGAAAGGTGGTATGGAAACGGTTTTAAAACTTTTGGCTGAAGGGCTACGGGAATTAGATTGTGAAGTGACTGTCTTATGTTCCTCCCATGATTTAAAGGCCAAAGAAGATAAATTCCAAGGAGTTAAAATATATCGTCTGGCAAAAATAGCCGATCTTTTTGGCCAGTCTATTAATCCCTTACTTTTTTTTAAAATGAGGAAATTGGCAAAAAGTTGTGATCTTATTCATATTCATTCACCTAATCCGATTGTTGAATTTTGTGTATTATTTTTGTCTAGCAAAATTCCATTGGTAATGACTCATCATAGTGATGTAGTAAGACAAAAATTTTTGAAACAAATTTATTTGCCAGTAGTAAAATTATTTTTGAAAAGAGTGAAGCGGATTATTATCCCAACCGTTAATCATCTCAAGTATTCCGATGTTTTGCTGCCCTTCGAAAAAAAATGTTCTTATGCTTGTTTTGGAATTAAACTTAAAGATTACCTGCCCAGCGAAAAAACCAATGCTATTAAAAATAACATCATCCATGAGTATGGAGATTTTGCTTTATTTGTAGGAAGATTGGTGGAATATAAAGGTGTAAAGGTACTTATAGAAGCTATGAAAGATGTTGATGCCAAAGTTATCATTATTGGAGACGGACCGCTTTATAGCGAATTAAAGGTGCAAGCAATTCAATCGGGTGTTAGTGAAAAAGTGGTTTTTATGGGGGAGCTTTTAGATGATCGTGAATTAATCGCTTACTACCAGGCTTGTCAATTTTTAGTATTACCATCTGTGGGAAGAAATGAAAATTTTGGCATGGTTCAATTGGAGGCCATGATTTGCCAAAAACCAGTGATAGCTACCAATCTTAAAACTGGGGTTCCTTGTGTGGGAGTGGCAGATGAGACTACACTTCTGGTTAAACCTGGTGACCCAAAAGCCCTGGCTTGTGCGATGAATAGGCTTTTTCAAGATAAGTCACTACGGATGAAAATGGGACAAAGTGCCTATGAACGTGCACTGACCAAATACGATTGGTTAAAAATGGCAAGAGAATACTATGATATCTATGTTGATGTCTTGGGCAAATCGACAGCGAAATAATAATTAACCTGGACTTATTTTTATAGGCACTTATATAATTAAGCATGATCTTAAACCATCGCAAAATAATATTCATTCTGCCCCATCCTACATGGAAAGCTGATGAACAAAACCATATTTTGCAATTGTTTTTTAAAATGCGAAGTGAAATTGACATTCAAATTCTACCAGACCAAGAATTAATTCAACCATCGAAAATACTTACTTTGAATTCCTTATATGTCACATCATTTCTTTTTAGGTTTACGGTGCTAGAAAGTGCATATCGGGTGGATGATAAAATCTCAGTGATAAACTTCTTCGATGATGACACAATAACATCTACCCATTTCAAATTAGCTGATCTTTATAGTGCTTATTTTAATGTATTTAATGACGAAGACGTTTTGAAAGATCTTGTGGGGAGTGGATACCGTCTTGATTATTCTAAGGATGTGGTATTTAAATTTTGGGATAAAGACCATCATTTTCAAGAATCGAATATGCAGAAGTTGGTAAAATGTCTAGTTCAATAAATTTGAAAAAAATTGCTTTGTTTTTCAATACCGATGAACTGGGAGGAGCGGAAAGAAGTATTATTGAACAGATGAAGCTGATTGAAGACGAATTTGATAGCACCTTTTTTATTCCGTACAATAATCATTTGAGAAATTCTAGTTTTTTAAAAAGTTCCCTAGAACATAATAACCAGCTTAAAATACAATATTATTGGTACCCCTATTTTCTTTATGCAATTTCTAGAAAACTTAAACGCATTGATATACTTAAAATTATTTTTTTAGTACCCGCTTTAATCTTAGCTTATGGCAAACTGGATAATTTGAAAAAATTTGATATTGTTTATGCTAACGGTACCAAAGCTGGTTTCTTTTTGATCTTCTATCTTTTGCTGTTTGGTTATCGAGGATTATTGGTGTGGCATTTTAGAGATTACCCGCTTGCAGGGTACTTTAGTAAGTGGATAGATAGACTTTTTAAACTAAAAAGAAAATTTAAGATTTATTTATTGAGTAATTCGATTTCCGTCAAACAAGAAGTGATGAATGTTTTTAAAAACGCTGATCGATATAGTTTTATTTATAATCCGGTTGAAAAGCATATTTATAAAAGCAAGAAATATGACAGCAGGTTTAAGACCATCGGCGTGGTGGCAATGCTTGCGCCTTGGAAAGGAATTCATAATATGATTTTTTTTGCCGCCTTATACAAGGATAAACTTAAAGAGTTGGGAATTGAAAAAATAAATATATATGGAAAAAATATTTATAAGACGGTTGGGGAACACAATTTTTATGGAGATCAGATAAAAGCATTAAAAAGTAAATTAGGTGCGGATATGGTGAACTTCTATGAAAACAAAAATCCGGAAGAAATATTTCAAGAAATTGATTTACTCATCCATCCATCCCTTGAAAAAGAACCCTTTGGCCGTGTCATTCTTGAAGCTTTCCGCTGTAAAGTCCCTGTTTTATCAACAGGTTTGGGGGGGGCTGGTGAGTTAGTGATACATGACCAAACTGGTTTCATATTTAATAAATATGATTTAGAATCGCTTTTTTTGCTAATAAAAAAAATCTATTCTGCCGAAATAGATCTTGGAGAAGTCATTAGGAACGCAAGTGAGTTTGAGGAGTTAGTCACAAACTCAGTGGGAAAAAGATTAAAGTTTTTCCTTAAGGGAATAGATTTTGAACAAGAAATTGAGAATAGAAAAGGTAATCTTATCGGATCTTGATTTACAAGAAGATCTTGCATTAAATGGTAATATCCCTCATGTTGCAAACAGTCACTCACTACAAAATACGAAAGTAATTAAATTTGAAAAAATTGAGAGTAAAAATTCGGCAGAAATTAAGCCAGAACCAGTCAAAACAGATAAACCCCAAAATCCTTCTGATGTAATACCGGAGATTGTTATCGGTAAAATTGAACCAGCCCCTGTTGCCAAAGTACCAGATCCAGTACCTATCAAGGAACATATTGCTCATAATAAATCTACGAACCACGAAGATCATGTTTCTGAAATTGGACATCTGGAAGAGGCCATTCATGATGATTTCGATATGCAGGCTAAAGGGAGTCGCTTTACTCATCAAAAAGAAGAGGGGCAGCGGGTATTGAAAAACAGCGATGACGCTAAAATAATCATTCGCAATGATGATGGATCAGAGATAACCGATTCTTATCATGGTCAGGCACAAGAGCCGATGCTTAGTAAGTCAGAAGAAAGTGATGAGCTTAGAGATATAGTTAAAAAATTGAGTAGTTTAAGTCACGTTAAACAAGTCATTGTGGAAAAGAAAAAATCACAAGAGACTACTAAATTAAAAATGAAAGTGGATAATCAAGAGACTGGAGAGATGGAGGACATCGATATCACCGCCCTTGATCATCGGGGACGCCCCATTAGCTTGGACTATCGAAAAGCTACTAACCCTGGGAGCATGAACGCAAACCAAACGTTACTAGTGGACAGCGATGGCAACATAGCTCCTAGTGAAAATTTTTCAAAAGTAAGTAGTGTTTCGCACCCACAGCCTAAAACTCAAGAGGATATGGCCAATGGGCTTAGAAAAATTTCTGAAAAATATGAACGCAAAACCAGTCAAGAAAAGGCGGTTTATAAACGTACACCTAAAGGACATAAGAACGAATATTTCTATAAAGTCAAAAGTCACCAAGAATTGTATCAAATTGGTATGAGTTACTACCGAGATATGGCAAACGGCAGTAAGAGTATGGCTTTTATCACTCACGATTCACATAAGCATTTAAAGGATAGTATTTTGGCCATTGCCAGTTTTATCAAGTATCAGGAAGATCTAAAAATATTAATAGTATCTTTAGGACTGGAAAATGGCAGTTATATGCATGTAGTGGATGAATGTAAAAAAAATGGAACCATCGTTGGTGAAAATGATGAAAATATTCCAACTATATACGAGCACGCAGGATTGAGTTTTGTGGATTTTAAAGAAATATTTTCTTTCCGCTCAAAATTTGACGAGACTGGTTACGGTGAATTAATTGAATATTTAGTCAGTAGTTATGATTTGGTAATGTGGGATGTTCCCAAATTGGATGATTTGAAAGTCAGTAAAGAAGAATATTTTCCAATTTTTATTGCCTTTGATAAAGTATCCATCGTCGTTAAAAAGCAAGGCGATAAATATGAAGATATAAATGAGATGAAAAAATTTTTTAATAAATATGGGATAAAAATAAAAGGGATACTCTTTAGTCCGGTAAATTAGAGAGGATGTAGAGGAAATATGGTATTTAATCAGGGATTAAAATTAAAGGAGGAGCCAAAAAACTCCTTTGATAATCAAAAAGCTTCTGAGGAAGTAGAGAATAGAGATTATCATAAAGTGGTAAAATATTTTTATAAGATATCAAATCATCATGATTTATATAAGACCGGAAATTCTTTTTATAATGATTATCGAAAGGGGCTCAAAAGTTTCGCTATTTCATCCACCGGGGACAAGGAAGCCCAACAAAGGGTCATTTTAGGACTTGCCAGTTATTTTAATCACGAAGAAAACCTGACCATAGCCATAATTTCAGATTCCTTGGAAAAAAATTGCTTTAAGGAACTTTATGAACAAAGTGAATTCTTTGAGGCACAAATAGAAGGTTGTAGCAAAAAGTTGATTCTTAGCAGATATGAAAATATTTTTGATTTTTATAATTTGAGTAATATACTTAAGTTTGCCGGACGAGACAAAGTCACGCTCGAGTATGAGAGAATTATAAGCGCAGTAATTGAGAATTATAATGTGTTGTTTTGGGATGTTTCTTCTTTGGATTCTATGAAGGATGCTACCAATGTTTACCAGGCATTGATTTCTAGGTTTGATTCACTTAGTATTGTAGTAAATGCGTCTGAGTCCAAGGCTTGTGAAGTGGATAAGATTAGAACATTTTTTTTGGATTACGGAATTAATCTAAAAGGGTTAATTATGGACTATGGGAAGAGGTAAATTGTGTCAAGAGTAAGAAAGTTTAACTCTTTATTAAATGATGTGACCATTTTAAATTTTCCACTTATTGGAAAGTTACTTAGACGCTATTATCTTATATCTATTACAATCCCTGCGATTGCTTTAGGTGTATCTTTTTATTTTTATTCGATTCAAAATGTCCTGTATGAGATCAATGTTGGTTTTTCTGATGCATCTACTAAAAATCTTTCTCCCACTAACACGATTGCAGAGTTGGTAGGGGAAAATCAGATTATTATCGCCGAAGAGGATGTCTTGGCCATGCGAAATGACTGGGCATTTAATCAAAAATTGGCACAAAAAATTTACAAACTTCCAGAACTTTACAGTTTGGATTTTAACTCAGTTCATACTCGTAATAAAATTTCTACTAACGTTTTGTTGGAAAAATGCCAACATGACGAGGAATGTTCCATTAGAACATTATTAGGGCCACTTCCTGGGTTATACAATATTGTTGCAGAAGCAACCCCTGGCCGTTATCGATTGTTAGTGGTTACGCTGGAGGAAAAAACAGCTAAAATCATCCTTCGGGAAGTAGCTAAGTTGATAGAGGAGGAACGTGTTTCTTATTTGAAGAACGCAGTTGATAAAAAAATTGAAGCTACCGAGAAACTAATCAAACAACAAAATGTTGACATCGATGCAGAAAACATGATGAATCTTTCTAACCGCCAGGTTAATTTAAAAAACCAGATTGAGGAAATTAAAAATGGGATGAGAAATTTATCTCAGAGTATTGCCAATAATAAAATGCAGTCCAATACCTTGGAGTTGGAATTGGCGCAGTTTAATAAATCTAAAAGTATAGGTGCCGCTGATAGTAAGCGAGTCAATTATGAAAAATATATTAAATTAAATCAAGAAGTTTTGGATCTTAGAACCAATATTAGTTTGCTCACTCAAAACACTGCTATGTCGGAATATGAAAAAAAGGTAGTCATCGAGTTGGAAGCCAGACTGCAAGCCAAGCTAAACGAGCTGGAAAAATTAGGTGATGTAAGCAGATCAGTCTCGGGTATCGATAAATTCAATGAAACTCAAGATAGTAAATCTAATTATACTCAAAAAGATTATAATGTTTTGAGGGAGAAAATTAAAAAAGAACAAGTAGAATATGATAAAACCAAAGAGGAATTAGACAAATTTCAAGTGGAGTATGCAGAGGTTTCAAGAAAATTGGATGATATGAAACCTAATACTGGTTATCTTGATTTGCTGGAAAAAAAGTTGATTTCCTTAAAACTTTTATCTTCTACTATATCTACTGATTTGGTGGTTGATAATATTGGCAATAATGTGAAAATTCACAAGAACGCCGTTTTAAGCAAGTATCTTGTGTTTGCTTCAATCTCTTCTGTGTTTTTTATATTTTTGTTAACAGTGATCAGATATCTTTTTGATCAAAAAATCTATGGCGAAGATGACGTGAAAGTCTTTTTTGAGGATTTGGAAGTAATCGGCAATACTCCTGAGTTTGAAAAATAGTTGGGGGGGGAAGTTTAATCAGCCAGGGCCTTAATCCTACTGTCCGTGGATTTACGGCATGAAAGTCCTCTAGCACAAAAGTACCAGAAGAAAAAAGCTTCAGGTGTGTAAAGTATTCCAACTGCCCCCCAATTGCCAATCAACATAACCACTAAAACGGAAAGGGAAACAATTAATATTTTAGCATTCGTGAAATCCATCTCTTTGAGGGATTTTATAAGAAGATAAAATAGATAAAGAGGAATAAATAAAATCACAAAAAAGTAAAAGAGAGCACCGATCCCTAAATCAATCAAAACTGCTAAAAATAAATTATCGTAGTGCCAAATAGTTTTGGCATCATAGTTGAGTCGGTAGGGGGTAAGGGCACCGGCTGCACCACTTTTTTCGACGCCGCGTCCGAGCGGATATTCGGTGATGATCTTTTTGGAATTTATTAAAAAGCTTTTTAAAGTTATTCGTTGATGCTTTATTTTATTAACATCCTTAAAAATCATGACTCGTTCAATACTGGATGAAAAATTGATGTCAGGGAAGTAGAAATTCATACGGTAGATAAAGTAGGGGATAAATAAAAATCCTAAAACGATGACGGGAAGGAATTTCATGGTTCTTTTAAAACGATATCTTTGCCCGAAAAAAAATAGCAGATGAATAGCACCAAAAAGAATAACGTGTTTAGCAAACGCAGATCTAACTTGGGAAATAAACAGGCAAAACCAGTTAAAAGCTACAGAGCAATAGGTAAGAAAGGTTTGGAAGGGCGTTTGGGTGTGGATAAAAAACATTCCCAGCACCAGATAGAAATATACCGAAATCGCCCCTGGCAGAAAACTGGTTCCATAAGGTCTAAAATTTTCTCCTGAAAAAAAGCTACCACGTAGAGAATGTTGGTAATAAGCTGAAATTGATAATAGGGATTTTTCTTGTAAGCGCATCTGATGAATTGAAAGGAATGATTCCATTATGACTAGAAATAAAAGTAGATAGATAAATTGCCGGTCTCTTTTTTCGGACCATTTCCAGTCGGTTAGTAAAAAAAGAAAGAAAAATAAAATAGGTAAGATATAAATTTTAGAAGCAGCAAGGACGGCAAAAATATTTTCCGAGGCGGGATTAAAAATCTCCACTATGTACCAGCCAAAATGTAATCCTATAAAAAAGGTCAAAATAGAAGGTATTTGATCTTTGGGAAAAAGTTTTTTTGCCAAGATTAAATGGCGTATAATGCAAATTATTAAAACGATATCAAAGATCAACCTAGCTAGGGGATGATACTCCCAGACAATGCGAATTTGGCCTTCGGTAAATAAGAAAGAAATAATAAAAAAAAATGCTAAGTTGAATCTAAAAAAGAACGCACAAAAAACTGTAAAGACCACTTGTAAAAGATATGGCCATTTCAAAAGCGCAGAACTTTGCAAGTTAAGATAAAAAATAACCCCCAGGATTAGGAAGTTAAAGATATAAGCATATTTAAACGCTCTTTCTTTGATTTCAATGTACTTAATGGGAGCAATTGCATTTTTTATCATAGAATGTTGGACAACCTCTTAAGTTTTGGTAAACTAGAACCTGAATAACATAACTTCATAAGCATAAGTTTAACACATGAAAAAATTATTTAAAGAAATTATTAGTTTATTATTGGTATTCGTTTTAATGAATTCTACTAATGTCAGTCGATCTTGGGCAAGCGAAGTATTACCTGATAAAAAAGCAGAAAAATCCGACTCGTTAGATGATTTGACCCTACCATCAGATTTAGGAGATTTTAAATTACAAGGTGCCGGCGCGGTTTATTATTCACCAGTGATCAAAAATAGAATTCTTATTCCTGTATATTTTTGGGGTGAAGTGCAAAAAGCTGGTCTTCATTACATTCCGGCTGGTACTAGCTTTGTCAAAGGACTTTCGATTGCCGGTGGACCTACGAGTATGGCACTTATGAAAAATGTAAAAGTTTTCCGGTCAGAACCAGGAAAAAATCAAACTTTTGTTTTTGATCTACGAGATGAATCGAAGGAACAGGAGTTTCATGACTTTATTTTTAAACCTTCAGATATTGTAAGAATTGATCGAGATGATTATTTCCAAAATAGGGCCTATTATACCTCGCTCATAGGTATTGGCGTGACAGTATTGTCAGGGATTTTAACATTTCGGGCCATAAAAAATGATTAGTAGTGTCCTTTTGTGAAATGCAACATACTATATATATTTCCCAATCATCTTCCTTTATCAGAAGCTTCTTTTGTTTTTGATTTGGCCCTGGAACAGATGGGGACCGCGACAAATTTGCCACATATTTTGTTTTTAGAAGAAAACTCGAGTGTTGAGATTGCTCGGCGAAAAAAAATTCCTTTCACAGTGCTTGATAAGAAAAAAAAATCTTCATTGCCTATATATAAACTTCTTTGGTTTTACAAGATCAGAAAAATAATTAAAAATAATAAATTTGACGTAGTCTTGGTGGTGGGCGCAAATCATTTTTTAATGCTTTTTATTTCTACACTTTTGCAAAAAACCAAAAGAATATGGATAAATCACGGTACCTCTCATAGACTGGTTAGGCTGGTGGCTCATTTTATACCATGTTATTTAACTTTGTTTTTTTCAAATGTGGTGAAAGAACACAGCAAAAATGCTTTTGGTATAATACCGCAGGGGGGATATTGGAAGATTCCTTTTGCCGTTTATGAAAATCAGATTGATGAGACTGCCTTGCGAATCATAAATCAAAAATACAAAAACCAGAAACAGTTGATTGGCATGGTGGGAGATATTAGTCAAGATAGTGGGGTGACGACATTTGTGGAGATGATTTACCTATTAAAAAAAACCATCAATGAGAATCTATTTAATAAATTAAATTTTATTGTTGTGGGTACGGCAAAAAATAAGCAAGACCTAAAAGTTCTAAAAGCACTGATTAATAAAATTCATCTGTATCAACTGGATAAACACATCCACTTTTTAGGAGAAAAAGAAAATAAACAAGTTTATTTTAATGCCATTGATTTACTAGTGTTTGCTAATAATAAGGCTTTTGATGTGCAATGTGACCTCATGCAGGCGATCTTACAAAATACTTTAATCGTGACCAACGATGTGAGTTGGCCGGTAGAGGTTATCGACAACTACGTTACAGGTATTAGATATCAAGGTAATGCCCAAAACCCATCGCTTTTAATCAAAGAAATTATGGTTAATTATGTGGAAAAAAAGCCACCTCTATCAATGTCAAACATTGAAAGTATACTGGTTCAGGCAAAGGAAAAAATATTAAGCGATTATAACCGCGAAAAAATGATCCAGAAATTTAATGAGGTTTTTGCTACGATTAGTTAGCTGGCCTGTTTAAAGTCTCTCTTTTTCCTTGAAACTAATTTTAAAATCTTAGCAGGCATTGCAGGTTGCGGATCGGTACTAAAGTCATCAATAACAACATCAGTTGGTAAACTCTTCAATTTAGCAAACCAGTTATTTTTAGCCAGCAGACAAGATAAGACAGTTATCCCAATAAAAGTTAAGAAGAAGGCCACAACAGGATATAAAAAGTAAGAAAGTGTGAATGAGACAATGATGATAGAGGCATTAAATAGCCCAAATAGGCTGGCGGTGGTGGAAGCACTTAGATGGTAGTTGTCTTTCAATAAAAAATGCAGGTGATAACGGTCTCCTTTCAAGGGAGCTTTTTGATTGAGAATGCGTCTAGAAAAACTGATAAATAATTCGGCAATGGGAAGAACCGCAGGTAACAATACCAGAGACATGGCACTTAAGGCATGCATCTTGGTATTTATCGAGTGAAAAGTTAGACATGCCAAAAAAACATAAGTAAAACCAATGGAGATGCTTCCGATTTCACCTAAATAAATTTTTGCCGGCTCTTTATTGTAAAAATAAAATCCTGTTAAGGCTGAAGCGCATAATAGAGAAACCGCCATAGCTGAGGAGCTTTGAGCGTAAGCACTTAGGAGAAAATAGCCTAAATAACTGCCCATCGCTAGCTTAAAGCTGAGTGTGTCGAGTCCATCTAAAACATTGGTTCCGTTGATGATGGTTACTGAAAGAATAAAGATAAACGGGGTCGCCATGGAAATGCTGTGGGGGTATAAAATATAAGATGAAAGAAAAGAAAAATTTAGGATAATCAAAGATTGAAAAACTAATTTGGAAGCGGGAGCTATTTCGTGTCGATCATCCACGTAACCATAAAGCGAAGTCCCGATAAATCCAAGTATTCCAAAACGAAATAAGCTGTATTCATCCGGGGTTAAAAAATCCATGTTTTTTAAGATATATACTAATCCTATTCCCAGAAGAGTGATAAAGGGAAATCCACCCAGTTGATAAGTTTCACCTGGTGATTTGGGAGAAGTTATGTGCAAAAACCTTTTGATCCATTTATTTTTAATCTTCCTGGCCTGATAAAAAAAGATATAAAAAACAATAGATACAAGAGCAATAATAAGACTGAACTCAATTACCGAACCTCGCTTTTCGATATCTGCGAAAATATAAGATAGATTATGTAAAAATGTAAACAGGTCTTTCATGGCTACTTATCCTGGGTATTAGGCATCCAGTCTTCTTTATCGTCGTTTTTATCTTAATCCTTTATGTTATAGTTAATAATATACCATACAACAATTAACCAAGCGTAATATAAGTTTATCAACCTCTAGGCCAGATGCAGTTATTTTTTTCGTCCTTTATTGTTACTTAATCATCATATACAATTTGTAAGTAAGAATAATGGATGTTTAAGAATGCAATAATGGAATATATACCATAGCAAAAGAGTTGGGTATCGGTATGCAAAAACTATTACTCATTTGTCCTACTTATGGCAATACGGTGGAAGCCTTAAGTGTGCATACCAAAATAATGAGCAGTTATTTTAAAAGAGCTGGGGAAGTTGCCATTATGACATCCAAGGAGGCTTCTAACCAAGGAAAAGCAGATAACTGGAAAGCTAATGATTGTTTGATTGAGATATCTGGAACTTGGAATCTTATTAGTTTAGTAAAAAAATTCAAGGAAATAATCGCCTTTAATCCAGATAAAATATTTATACAATACGTTCCATTTTTATATGGCAGAGGAGGAATTAATTTTTCATTTCCTTTTTGGGTGTTGTTTCTGAGAATATTTTTCAAATACAGAATAGAAATATATTTTCATGAACTCTATTATCCCTTTGAAATGAAGATGAAATCAATTCTGATGAACGTCAGTCATATTATTATGCTACTTGTCCTTGGTACAAGTGCTCATCACATCTTGGTGACTACTAAAGATTTTGAAAAACAGATGAAGCGGATTTTGTTTTTTAAAAAGTACATATGTTGGTTACCAGTAGGTCCGAATATTGAAAAATACAAAGTAGATCAAAAGGCGTGTGATGAGTTTAGAAGGAAAAATAATATTTCTTCTACAGATATTGTGCTGGGTTCCTTTGGAACTTTTCATCCTTCCAAAAACTATCAGCTTATTTTTGATATATTAAAAAAAATCAAAACTGAAGAAAAGGTTCCTGTTAAATTTATTATGATTGGCCAAAATGAGGCGCAGCTTTTGGAATATTTAGGAGCGGAGGATTTCAAGCAACTTAAGAGTATGGTGATCACGACCGGTAAACTTGATGATTTGGAAGTTAATGTTGCTTTTGCAGTGATGGATTTATACTTGGGTTATTTTGTGGATGGGTTAAGTTCTCGCAGAGGTTCGATCATGGCCGCTATGCAAGCAGGATTACCTATTATATCAACACTTAGTAAAACGACCGAGGAATGTTTTATACAACAAGCACATATATATCTTTACGATCCCGATGAAAAAATATTTTTTGATGCAGTAAAAGAGTTAATCAAACATTATGGTTATTCAATCAAAAAACATGGAAAAATTCTACATCCGGTTTTCGAAGAGTGGTTTGCCTGGGAAAAAATATTTCAAACTTACGAAAAATTTACTAGCCAAAAAGGTTGAGGGTGAAAATGAAAATAGCTATTTTTGTTCATGATTTACATATGGAACTTGGACATAGTCGGGCCTTGATTGAGCAAATTCGTAATATTCCTTCACGTAATTTTGATGAAATTAAAATATTTGCTTATAGCTGTGGTGACCCGAAAAAAATATTCCCTGAACTTAAGGCTAAAGTACAAGTAGTAAACACTCCTATCAAAAATCTTTATCCCTTTTTATTTAAAGCATTGTTTTATCATGTATGGGCTTTTTGGATGTTGAAAAAACATAATCTGAATGGTTTTATAAAAATTGGTATTGGCGTGGCCAGCTTAAAGGTTGATGTCGTCAATATTCAATTTGTTCAATGCCAGTGGGAAGAAGCTTTTTTTAAGCTGTTCAAGATGAACTTGTGGGTCAAAGCGTATAAAAAAATTATGTATTATTATTTTCGAAAGTGTGAAGAGTACTTGTTCACTAAAAAAAATGTCAAAATATATGTTTTATCTCAGTTTATTTATGACTATATGAAAAGTCGTTTTAACATAAACTCAGATCGCTTAGCGCTGATTTATTCTGGAATTAATCTGGAGCAATTTCAAATTTCACCGCATGAAAGAGTTACGGTGTTTAATAGCTTAAAGAGTGCTTACCCTCAGCTAAATCTTTTAAATCCCAGTCTTGCTACTTATTTGTTTGTAGGAGCGTACGAACGGAAAGGATTGGCAACTGTGCTTAATTACCTGGAAAATTTACCCGCATACCAGCTAATTGTGGTGGGGGAAAAGGATGCCACAGGATCTATACACTTTTCAGAAAATCCAAATCATAAAACAGTCAAAATCAAATATACTGATCGGATTACAGATTTTTATAATATTTGTGATGCATTTTTCTTTCCTACCATGTACGAGCCGTTTGGTTTGGTAATTTTAGAGGCTGCTGCCATGGGATTGCAAATCATCACTCGTCTTCATGAAGTGGGTGCCAGTGAATTATTAAAGGGACTTACAGAAGTCTATTTTATTGATGATAACAAGGGTGATCACAAAATTCCTGATATCCAATATCTGAGTCGTCAGGATAAAGAAAAAATTAGGCAAGAACGCTTGGAGAGATTTAAAAATTATACTTGGGCAAAATCGTCGGAACAACTTTTAAAGTTTTTAGAAAACTCTAAACCGAGTATTTAAGTTGGTCGATTGATTTGCAGCAATATTTTTAGTATTTACAAATATTAACGAGGCTTTAGAATCAGTATATATATTTTTTAATTAATTTTAGGAGTGAGAGTGAAAATTCATAAAAGTATTTTTGGGTTCAATATTTTTATTTTGGGTATATTGGTGGTTAATCTCATTGTAATGTGTTTTGCTAACAGTAAGCTGTCACAGGTAACTGTTGATTTAAGTAGAGTAAAAATTTCAATTTTTATGCTGAATCTTTTAGCGATTATGCTTATTATTGGTTCAGTCAGTTTGCAGATTAGATTAGTCAAAAAATTTAAAAATAAATTATCAGTGCAATTAAATCGTTTTATGGGGATTACTGATTCCTTAAATGAAGGAACCAACAATTTATCTAAAAGAACCAACGATCAGGCAGCTTCCTTGGAAGAAACTGCTTCTACTATGGAAGAGATTACTGCTACTGTCAAACAAAACAGTGAACATTCAAAGCTAGCTGTGAGCTTAACTAATGAGGCGCTAAATGTGGCACAGCAGGGGACTCATCTGTCCCGTGAGGTTCAAGGGGCCATGGATGAAATATCCCAAAGCAGTAATAAAATTTCAGATATTGTAGGTCTCGTGGAAGAAATTGCTTTTCAGACTAATATATTGGCAATTAATGCTGCGATAGAAGCTGCTAAGGCCGGAGATGTGGGCAAAGGTTTTGCCGTAGTTGCCATTGAGGTACGTGATTTAGCTCAGCGCTCATCCCATGCCGCTAAAGAAATTAAAAATTTAATTGATAATAGTATAGCTAAAGTGGAAAAAGGTTCCGAGCTGGTGGTTTTAAGTAATCAAAATTTACTCGGTATCGCAGAGGGAATTCAAAAAGTAGCAGATATAATGGGCGATGTTTCTTCTGCTACAAATGAACAATTTACCGCCATTGATCAGATCAGTGATACGGTTACTCACCTTGATACAGCAACCCAAGATAATACATCATTGGTGGATTCCCTGACTAATTCCAGCGATCAACTAAAAAACATTGTGGCAGAATTAAATGTTGTGGTTTTGGACTTTTTACCAAGTGATACTAAAACCGCTAAGAGTTCGATCCTTTCTTCTGAACCTCTTCCCCTTAAAAAAGAAGTCCCTCAGAAGATGCAAAAGCAGGTGGTCAAAGATTCCTCGCTCGAAGATTCAAAAGTTATTCCTCCTAAAGTTTCGGTAGTAAATGCTAAAACGAAAAATCCCACACCGGTTTTAACTCATGTTAAAAAAACTATTGTTAAAAAAGTAGGAATAAAAAAACCAGAGGCTAAAAAATGGGTAACCAAAAAACCTGAGATGATTGTTGACGACCACAAAAAGGCAGAACTAGTCTCTGGTCAGCCAGTTGAGATGATTGATGAAAATTTGTCCGGAAAAAAAGTAGAAAACAAATTGCCATCACCAAAAATGGAAAAAATTGTTAAAAAGACTGTTAAAAAAGTTCAAAATGAAAGTTCGGATGATATCGTGGAATCAATCTTGTCCAGAGATCCTAACTTTTTTGATTCAGGAGAAGATTTTTAAAAATATAGAGATGTTTATGTTTTTTAATTAGGGTTAACTGATGTCGGTTGGCAAATTCTTGCATGGATTTGATTTTAAAGTCATCATTTTCTTTAAGTAAAATAGCAAAGTAAAAGTTTCTAGTCATTAGGTTTTGGTAAAGATAGTCGAGATTTTTAGATGAAAAAGTGAAATATGACCAGACGTAGTTTTTGGTATCATTATTAGGAATACTAAAAAGTTTAATAAGCGTTTTCGTCGATAAAACAGAAGAGTTTTCCGGAATTTCTGCAGAGACGATACGCTTATATTCCACTAGCTCGTCAAGATGTCGATCGTGAGAATGAAAAAGAAAAAGGTTGGCAAAAAGTAGGACGGTGGCCGTCAAAATAAGATAATATTGAGCATATGTCCACTTAACTAATAATCTATTGAGCACTAATATAAAACTAAGACACCAAAAGGGGATGGCAATTTGCAAAAGTCTTTGCCCGATAACCAAGGTTTGAAAAAAATTATTGGAAGCATCATGAAAATAATAGAATAATAAAAATAGCAGGTAGAAAAGTGCGATCGATGAAATAAGCGGTGTGTATTTGTTAAATTTAAAAAATGGAGCTAAAAGCATCCCTGGCCAGATAAGGGTTAAAGCGACGAGGTAAAAGCTCAGATTGTCTTTTAAAAATAAAAAGCTAAATTCGCCAAGTTGGGCAGTTAATCCAAAGGGCGATTTGAAAAGATAGCTATTATAGAGAAGGACCAACAAGATGGGGATTGCCCCAGATAGGGTACAGAGAATAGTTTTTTTAAAATCAAATTTGCGGTTATTAAAGTAAAAATAAAAGATGGCAAAAAATAAAAGCGCAAATGCCGCATGGTAGCGAGCAAAGGTTGCTATCCCAATCGAAACACCACTAAGGATAGGCCCATATTTTTTTGATTTAATGGTAAATAGAAATCCCAGTAGAATAGCAGTGGCTGCCAACGTGTCGGCCATGATAGTTCTTGAATAAAGAGCCAATGTCGGATGAAATAAAACAAAAATTGCATACATCGGAGAGATTAAAAAATGGTGTAGAATAATCCCGAAAATTAAAGTTAAGGACAAATGAATAAATAGCGACGAATAAAAAATACTACCAAGTTGATTGGCCCAAATAAACGGCAATATGGTCAATGAGCGTAGTGGATTTCTGGTAAAGAGAAAACGGCTATTATATTCACCGAGATCTCCAAGAAATTTGCCATCTATAAATGGAGTATCAAGTATAAATTTTTGATGAGACCATAAAATAGCCTGGTTAATAAAGCCTACCTCATCTTCAATGCCGGATAGGGGTGGGTAGTAAACGATGTAAATAATCGTAAAGAGAAAAGCGAAAAAAAATAAAATGGCCCAATCTTTTTTTAGATACTGTTGCAAAACATTTCTCCTAAAAAAGAGTGGAACTTGTTAAATTAAAGTCTTTGATAATGACAGGTGGCATATAGTTTGAATATTTCCACACTTGTTCACGCTTGGGAATGCCCACTTCTTTAATGCGCTCAAACATAAGCATGGGAGAATCATTCCATCTAAAGTGAGTAGCACCGCATTTTACTTTTCCATCTTCGATATAAAAAAGCGCATTTCTCGTCATCCCAGTTAACGTAAGATCTTCTGGATTTACTATTCGAATATACCAAATATCTTTAATATAAAAGCCACGTTCAATCTTTTGAATGAGTAAATCTTCTGAAAGATGCCCCCCATCCATTATTAAATTGCGAATAGCAAAAGCTGGAAGATTATTTTGATGCCCCCAAAATCTAGAAGTAGGTAAGCTTTTTAATATTCCATTTTCAATTAGCATGTTTTTAGATAAAGCCAACCCGTCATCCATGAAAGGCCTGCAAGCAGCGTGAGAAAAATTGGGGTCAGTATAAAGAGTTACGTGTTGGGGAGCTATTTGGGTACCTATTTTTTTATTATAAGCACTATATCCTTTGTCATATGCCTTGCGATCCATTCCGTAACCGGCCCCCATAAGATTTAGTTCGGCATAAGCGTGACTGGAAAAGAGTACATCATATTTACCGGGAGGCATGGTCGTTTTATTTTGCATATATTCAACATCTCTAATTCCTTCTGCGGTTGCCCCTTTATAATTTAGATCAGCAAGGGTCATGGAACTGGCCCGACAATTGGTCTGTTCATTATTTTTATCAAAGGTTGCAGAGAATGCGCATTCTGATTGAAGGTGAAATTTTTGTAAATGGTTTTTGGTGGCAACACCTACATGATCAACTGAGGATTGAAAAGTTCCCGCAGCGGTAACTTGGTTTTTGATAGCTTCATTGATAGCAAAACCGGCCACTGCTGAACGCTTGGAAGGGGATAGATCAAGTAAATTTTCATCTAAATGGTTATGGATGGTTTGATGATCATTCTTTAAAGAAGGCAAGTATTCCACGTCCTTCATGGATTTTTTAGCTATAGCTTCTGATCTTTTTATAAGCTCTTTAATCCCTCCCTCTGAAAGGTTGGCAGTTTGCAAAGTGGCTTTCTTGGCATCAAACCAAGAAGTTAAATAGACTTCTTCATATTCGTTTTCAATATTTTGGGTCAGCATATTGTCGGCAAATCGGGTAAGATTATTTTTGGTTCCCAGATAATTTATCTGATAATCGTCGGCAGTAGAGAATTTTTTCAGGAGTTCACATATTTTATTAAAACTATTTTGATAATTCATATTAATCTCCAACATTTATATTTTTGAACCTAGCGGGAGCACTACCGTGGATCATAGTATGACGTTGAGTAGGTTGTCCTTTGCCGCAATTGAGAACACCCCAATATTCAAAAAAACGTTGATCACAGATTTTATCGCAACTATTCCAAAAATCGGGAGATAATGATCTATAGGTAAAATTCCTTACCACTTCTCCGAGCTTGCCATTTTTAATTTCACGTACGAAGTTTCCGCTAAATTGAAAATTATACCTTTTTTGATCGATGGAAAAACTATCTCTTCCGTCTACGATAAGCCCATCTTGGGTGTCAGCAATAAGGTCTTTCAGTGAAAGTTTATCTTTGCCCGGCAGTAAAAATAAATTGGGGATTCGGTTGATAGGTTGTAATTGCCAAGTACTGGCAAAGTTGCATCCATTGCTTTTGTTTTTTCCAATATAGTGGGCCACTTCTCTAGTGGTTCCATAATTAACCAGTTTCCCATCTTTGATCATATCCCATTTTTGAGAAGGTACTCCGTCATCATCCCATCCTTTCGATGATAATCCACCAATGACGGTATTATCTGCTCTAAAGTTAACAATGGGGGATCCGTATTGAAATTTACCGAGTTTTTCAGTGGTCGCAAAACTGGTGCCTGCGAAATCGGCTTCCCACCCAAGTACGCGGTCAAGTTCCGTCGGGTGTCCTACAGACTCATGCATAGTTAAAAATAGGTTGCTTGGCAGAATGATAAGATCTTTTTTACCTTTTGGAATTATGGTGGATTTTAGTTTCATGATAGCTTCATCACATAATCGCAAAATATCATATTGGTTAAAATGATGAAGAACCCACTCATATCCTGCCATTTTAGGACGTTCTTGAATTCGACGATTTTGAAAACCTCCATCTCCTACGGCTTGTACATCAAAGCTTCCGGAAGAAATAACGTATTCATTTTCTAACATACTTCCTTCAGTGTTCATTAGTAACTGACGGTGTTTCCAAAATAACAAAAGGCCGTCAGTTCTTTTAATGAGATTATTAGTTTTAGCTTTTTTATCCAGATCAAAAAGGAGGTGCATTTTTTCTTCTGGAGAGATTTTAAACGGATCAATTTTATATGGACCTTGGTAATGACCAATATGTGATTTTTCTTTTGTAAGTATAATATCTTTGGTGCCGATATTTTTACCTGATTCACTTATTTCTACAGCACGCTTCAACGCTTTATCTAAACTTATGGGATCAAGTTTATCAGTAGCACAAAAACCCCATCGACCATTTTTTAAAACGCGAATGCCAACGCCCACACTGTCGGTAAGTAAATAATGCCTTAACACATCATCAGTGGTTTGAATGGTTTCCTCGTTAAGTGATTTATATCTGATATCACAAAAACTCACCTGGTATTTGGTGCGGGATCTATCAAGTAAATCTTGTATTATCTTTTTCATGGGGTTATCCTGTTAGACACTTTGAAGCTAGGAAGATTACCATATCGTATGCTGGTTAAAAAGTCTATGAAATGCTTATTATTCAAGCCAGATTTGAGATTAACCGTTTTGGTTTTTAAGAAAATATAATGGAAGAAGTTACGATTTTATACCAAGATGATGACCTGATTTTTGCTAATAAACCAAGCGGTCTTTTGGTGCATCGAGATCAAGGGCATGCCCAAGATAATGTGACATTAATGAGTCTTGTTCGGGATAAGGTAGGGCAATATGTACATGCAGTTAACCGTATTGATCGACCAGTTTCCGGCATTGTATTGTTCACTACGAAACGTGAACTTATTAAAGCTATTAAAAATGATTGGGCCAGCGAAAATACGCAGAAAGAATATATAGCACTTGCCAAGGGAAAAAAACTTGAAAGAGGAGCCTTTGAGTTTGCTTTAAAAAGTGACGATGGTTCTTTAAAAGAGGCAAGAACTGAATTTATTCCACTGTTTGAATTTGCTACCACTACGCTTTATAAAATAAAAATTAATACAGGAAGAAAACACCAGATTAGAAGGCATTTTTCCAGACGTTGTATGAATATTATAGGTGATACCTGTTACGGCAAGGGTGAGTTTAATCGTAAATTTAGAAGTGAATTTGGGCTTTACCGAATATTTTTACATTCATACCGACTTAAAATGATTCATCCAATAAGTTTGGTATCCTTGGATATTACCTGCCAGCTACCGTCAGAATTAGTGGGGGTTTTAGGTCAAATGGGACTTTTTTCAGATGAACTAAATAAGGTGATTGCACAAAATCATTGGTAAATTGACTGGCAGCCGTTACCAGGCAACGCCAAATGAGAAATCCAAAGCATCCAGGCTTTGGGATGAACCTTTCAGGATATGGCCATGGCTGCGACCAACTTCCATTTGAGTAAAAACATTCAGTTTGTCAAAGTGAGTATGTACTCTGCCACCAACCGTACCTGAGAAATACTCGCTATCCGCTAAGACATAAGTTGGTTTCGCATTAATAGTTAAAGTGGCCTTGGAATCTACATGCGTATAGGAAGCGGCACTAAATAAAAGGAAAAAATTAGTGAAGCGATATCCTAAAATCAACGCAACTTCTCTTTGCTTCATTAGAATTTCACCGCTGGCATTATCAAATTCGTCAGCGGCTTGATCATCAATGGAAATAGAAAAATGGCCGTCTTCGGTATCGGTACCTTGCCCATACAAGGCTGCTAGAGCCATTTTAAATCCATTTTTTTTTTCTTTAAAAGAATCTCCTATGAGCTGCAGTTTAAACCCATGCATAGTAGGCGATTCTGTGTGACTTTTTAAAACATAATCTAGTCTTTTTAAAAGCCCGAGTGTTCCTTTAATACCCATTCCACCAGAACGTTCTAAAGACTTAGTGGTACTGACTTCAGTATCTGATACTGATCCAAACAAAGAGGTTTGGGTAGACTTTGCTAAATTAATTTTATGATCGGTATGAAAATCCAAAGGTTCCAAGGAACCTCCGAGAAAGTGACCGCTTGATTCGGGAATAAGTCCCATAGTGGATGAAATATGGTGATCAAGATTTAGAACTTTATGAGAACAGGCCATAAAAAAAGTGAGTAATAGTGCAGATAATGATAATTTAAACATGATAAATAGTAATAAATTTATTAATATTATTCAATATGAAACTGGTAAAAGATGAGAGTGAGGCAACTACGGAAGTAAACCGATCAAAGTTTATTGCTATTTTGTTTCCTTTTGAAAAATTTAAAAACAAACTGGATCAGTTAAAAACAGATCATCCTAAAGCAAAGCATTATGTCTATGCCTACAGATATTTGAACGAACTTAATCAGATTGTAGAAAACCAAAGCGATGATGGGGAACCCAAGGGAAGTTCTGGTAGACCAGTTTTAAATGTTTTAAGAGGACATGAGATCATAAATAGTGCGGTGATTATTGTGAGATATTTTGGTGGTACCAAGCTGGGGGTTGGTGGTTTGGTACGGGCATATACGGAGAGCGTAAACCAAGTTTTAAAAAAATCCAATTTAGTAGAATATAAAAGACGAATAAAAGAAAGCATTACCGTCGGGTATAAGGATGTGGGATTGGTTGAACACATTTTAAAACAATATGCCAATACTACCTGGGAAAAGAAGTTTGCAGAAAAAAATGTAGAAATATGTTTTAATGTAGATGAAGAAAATTTGGAATTAATAATGAATCGGTTTAAAGAAATTTGTTACTGAGGGAGTTATCCAGGTGTTTAAGATAGATCAAGAAATACTTCAGGATTTGATTCAGACCACTGAGTCCATTTTGGGTGAATTGGAAAAGGTCATGAACGAATTAAAAATAAGTCCTGCGAAAAAAGAATTATACGAAAATTTTGGGCAACAGATTGATAGGATCTATGGCACGGTATCCACGATAGGTATGACTAATATTGCTGAATATACCATGATGTTAAAAAAAGTGGGCTATGCCTGCTCCCAATACGAGGAAAAAACCGGGCGCCCTCGGACTATGAATCTAATGGAAAATGCCATCTCAAATTTGAAAATATTTAGTGATTTTTTAAAAAATCCTAAAGACAAAGAGAAGGCCAAGATGCTCAAGATTGTGGTGGATAGAGAAAAAGACAAAGCTCTGCTTTTGATAAATACGATTTATAAAGACATTTCCAGAACTACTACTAATAAATAATGCTACATATAAACATTTTATTTCTTGATCATCTTTGATAAGATGACTGGAAATTGATGACAAATAAGGTGGCGAGCATGGATTATTGTTTTAGTGAAATTGAAAAGAAGTGGCAGGCATTTTGGGAAAAAAATAAAACTTTTAAAACTCATACAGATTTAAAAAAAGAAAAATACTATGTGCTAGATATGTTTCCATATCCATCAGGAAATGGATTGCATGTAGGGCATCCAGAAGGCTATACCGCGACCGATATAATCAGTCGTTATAAGCGGATGAAGGGATTTAATGTACTTCATCCGATGGGTTTTGATTCTTTTGGATTGCCTGCGGAAAACTATGCTATTAAGACTGGAACCCACCCTGATGTCATTACCAATATAAATATTGAAACCTTTAAAAGACAGCTAAAAATGTTGGGGTTTTCTTATGATTGGGAGAGAGAAATTGCCACTAGCCATAAAGATTATTACAAGTGGACCCAATGGATTTTTACCAAGCTTTATAATAAAGGGTTAGCCTATGAAGCTGAGATTTCCGTTAATTGGTGCCCTAATTTAAAAACTGTTTTGGCCAATGAAGAAATAGTCGACGGTAAAAGCGAAGTCGGTGGACATCCAGTGATTCGAAAACCCATGAAACAATGGATGTTAAAAATTACTGAATATGCTCAGCGGCTTTTAGACGATTTAGAAGGGATGGACTGGCCGGAAAGTATAAAAGAAATGCAAAGAAATTGGATAGGTAGAAGTGAAGGGGCGAGCATTAAGTTTAAAGTTGCCGGTCATGATCAATTATTGGAAGTGTTTACTACCCGCAGTGATACCTTGTTTGGGGCTACATATATGGTTATTGCTCCAGAACATGAATTAGTACCGGTGATTACGGTTCAAGAAAAAAAAGAGGAAGTAAAAAAATATTTAGAAACGACTCAACGAAAAAGTGATTTGGAGCGGACGGATCTTAATAAAGATAAAAGTGGTGTTTTTACGGGAGCGTATGCCATTAATCCTGTTAACGAAAAAAAGATACCCATCTATATTGCTGATTATGTTTTAATTTCCTATGGAACTGGTGCCATCATGGCAGTGCCGGCCCACGATCAAAGGGATTATGAATTTGCCAAAAAATTTAATTTGGAAATTATTCAAGTTTTAGAAGGAGGGAACATTGCAAAGTGTGCCCATGAAGGAGAAGGATGTCATCTTAATTCAGGCTTTTTAGACGGAATGGATAAAACTACGGCAATTGCTACCATGAATGATTGGCTGGTAAAGAAAAACATTGGAAAGAAGACTATCAATTTTAAATTAAGAGATTGGATATTTTCAAGACAGCGTTATTGGGGAGAACCTTTCCCTTTGATTAAATATGAAGATGGTAGTATCCGATGTTTGGATGAAGATGAATTGCCTGTAGTGCTCCCTGAAGTTGAGAAGTATGAACCTTCAGGTACCGGAGAGAGTCCTTTGGCAAATATTGAGCAGTGGCTTTATTTTATCGATCCCAAAACCGGTAAAAAAGCTAGACGGGAAACCAACACCATGCCCCAGTGGGCCGGGAGTTGCTGGTACTATTTAAGATTCATGGATCCCAAAAATGCTAAACAACCGTGGGACCAAAAACTTGAGCAACATTGGATGCCCGTGGATCTTTATGTCGGGGGTGTTGAGCATGCAGTTTTGCATCTACTTTATGCTCGGTTTTGGCATAAAGTCCTTTATGACTTAGGATATGTTTCAACTAAGGAACCTTTTAAAAAACTGGTTAACCAAGGCATGATACTAGGTGAAGACGGCGAAAAAATGAGCAAAAGCCGTGGAAATGTTATTAATCCAGATGATGTCGTGAAAAATTTTGGAGCGGATACTTTAAGACTATACGAGATGTTCATGGGGCCTTTTGAAAAAGTAAAACCATGGAGTACTCAAGGTATTCACGGCGTTTATAATTTTTTAAATCGGGTGTATCGATTTTATTCTGAAAGCCAAAATATAAGCTTGGAAAGTGAGTGTGAAGAAACCAAAAAACTTCTTCACAAAACTATAAAAAAAGTCACCGAAGATATTGAGAATTTACGATTCAATACTGGTATCAGCCAAATGATGATTTTTACTAATCATTGCTATAAAGTTCATTGCGTGACGAAGGAAACTGCCCAGATATTTATTAAATTATTATCACCTTACGCTCCTCATATGTGCGAGGAATTATGGAATCAATGGGGGCACACGCAAACCATCGCCTATGAAACCTGGCCCGACTATAACCCCAGTTTGATTGTAGATGATGTCATGATGATTACGGTACAAGTTAATGGTAAAAAAAGAGCAGTACTTGAGGTTGAAAAAGGGACCAGTAAGGAAGACATTTTAAAAATGGCCAAGCTTGATCCATCCGTTCTGAAACATATGGAGGGATTAAGTCTTATTAAAGAAATTTATGTGCCGGAAAAAACTTGTAATTTGGTGGTTAAATAGGATTAAAAGCGCCTTTTATTTATGTTTAATTTTTAAAATTGGTTTGCTATAATTTGTTGAAACATTTTCAAGGATGATGAATATGAAAAATCTATTAATTTTTTTAATCTTTTTAACAATCATACTTAGTGAAAATCTGTTCTCCGCTGGCAGAGATATTTTTACGTATATAGATAATGATGATTATGGAAATATCATTCGCGAAATTGAAAACATGAATGATGTTAATATTACCAATCATGAAAGTTTTAATAACACTCCTTTAATGGAAGTGGCTTTCAAATTAGAAAATGAAGATAGCAAATATCAATCAATTGCGCTTATGCTTTTACAAAAAGGTGCCAACCCTAATTATAGAAATGTTTTTGGTACTGATGCCCTTCATTATGCAGTGAAATTACACACTACCGATACCTTCTTGGCCAATTGTCATCAATATGGTGCTGATTTAGAGTTAAAATATTATAATAATGATGAGTCACTGCTTCATGCGGCTATGGAAAATGGTCACTATCTAGCACCAGTTATAACCCGTTATCTAATTAATCATACCAAACTGGTGAATTCGCAAACTGAACATGGACTGACTCCACTTATGTTGGCAATGATGAATAACTGTAACCAATACCAAGGCTGTGGATTTAGAAGAGAACAAATTAGAGATTTGGTAAATGGTGGAGCTATTGTGGATATGGAAGATTCTTTTTACCTTCATACCGCCTTGGAATTTGGGGTGGAAAGTATGAATCAAGCTTATCTCGATGATTTTCAAGATCTAGCATTTTTAATTGATCATGGTGCAGTAGTTGATCAAGACGCATTAACTTTAGCCGATAGGCCAGGACTTATAGAATTTTTAAAGAAATATATGACAAACTAAACCTTCTGATGCGTTAATTATTCTTGTCTAATTTACTCAAGATTACATAGTTAAGAAATCTTAACTTGAGAAGATCTGTTTGTGCAACGATCATTAAAGTAAATTCGAACAGGAAGAGTAATTGACATGCCGTTGTTGTTTAAAATCGAAGGAATCAAAGAGTGTTTAGAAGTATTTGAAGACAAGCTCGTGTTGTCTCCCAATTTAAATTATATTTTGCAAGAAAAGATAATAGGGGAGACCTATCACATTTACTATGAAGAAATATTTAAAATTGACTTTGAAACAGCCGGAAAATTTACTAACGGTTATATTCATTTTATTCTTAAGGAAAAATTAGCCGAGAATGTCTTTGCGGACATTCATAAAGAGGGTTGTTTGTTTTTATTTGACTTCTTTCATAATGAAAAGATGAAAAATATAACCACAATTATTACTAATAAAATTGGCAAACCATTAGATTCTCAAATCCCAGATACCAAAAAAGTGATTAAGGAATTAACTGACATTAAAGAATTACATCAAAAAGGTGCTTTAACAAAAAAGCAATATGATGAACAAATGAAAAATTTAATCAAAAGAATGTAATATTTATCCTTTAAAATATTTAAATAAAAAAAATAAATTTGTGAAAAATAAAAACACGATAACGCTTAGTTTAATTGTATTAAAACATATAGTTGTATTAATTAACTGTGAAGAATAAAATAATATATCTTCACGAGTTGTGAAAAATTAAAATATATTTTGTGAAAAATTACTTGCCAAGTAAATGTGTGGCTGATAAAACACGTTCATTGAAAACGAAATAATTATTTATTAACAATTCAAAATAATTATTAACAATCTCGAAGGGGGATTTATGAAAAAAATGATTCTTTTAGCTTCTCTTTTAGTTTCTTCTTTTGTATTTGCTGGCGTTAACGCTGACTCTACTTGGAGCCAAATTCGAAAAGCCGGTTATGATTTTGACATGCCAAAATACTGGGTTGGTGGAAACACTAACGTTCCAGCATCTGAAGTTTGTCAAACTGCTGATGCAATCAGAACTTTAAATGCAAGAGCCGTATGTGTTGAGCATCAATATGTTGGTGGAGACGAGGGATGGATTTGTTCAAAAGTTGAAAATGAATACCTTTATGGTAAGAAATTTATTACTCAAACTCTTTGTAGAGAATTCAATGGAACAGATGGCAATTGTGTTGACGAGTACGAAGTAACTGTTGACGTTGCTTTAAGCCATGATATCAATGTATATAAAATAATTGGTAGAACTGGTGATGGCGATGTTGTTAGAGCTTCTGTTGCTTCATTCACAAAGAAACTGGTTGTTCCAGCTTGCGAATAGTTTAAAAAAAGTGTAAATGAGAGAGAGGATGCATGGTCATCCTCTTTCTTGTTTTGTAAAAAGGGTTTTATTTAATATGTCTATAGAGACAGTAAAAACACTAAAGGTAAAAAGTAAAACGAAAATATCCGTTTTTGATTTTCGTGATTTTAAAGATTACCTTAATGCGGTTGGTTTTCCAGATGGTAATTATAATCATCAGTCCAATACGCTAACTAAATGGGCAAAAAGACTTGGATATCGATCACCTAGCTCACTCACAATGGTTTTAAATGGGCAGAGATTACCTAGTCAAGAAATGGTCCGCACTCTTATCGATGATTTGAAATTACAAGGTAAAGAAAAAGAATATTTTGAGTTACTAGTCGAACTTGGTCGGCTGCAAAAGAGAAAAAAAAGCAGTGATTCGGTTTTGTCTCGATTAAATAAACTCAATAATAAAACTGAATATTTCCAAATTGATATGAGCCAGTTTAATACGATTTCTAAGTGGTATTATTTGGTTATAAAACAACTGGTGAGTGCTCCAGATTTTATTGAAGATATCGATTGGATTGTAAAAAAACTTAGACGAAAAGTTACGGCAGCTCAAGTTAAGAAAGCACTTACAGACTTAGAGACTCTTGGATTTATTAAACGACTTGATGGGAAAATTATTAAATCTGAGCAGGCTACTGTAACTAGTAATGATATTCCCTCGTCGGCTATCAAAGAACATCATACCGGTATGATGCAAATGGCGGCAGAGGCCCTTTATGAGCAACCTATAGAAAAAAGACAAATTAGTTCATTAACTTTTAAAATGAATGCGCAAAAGTTAGTCCAGGCAAAAGAAGAACTTATGAATTTTTTGAAAGATTTTAATGAAAAATATTCGGATAGTCTGGCCTCCGAAGTTTATCAATTGAATTTACAATTATTTTCTCATACACGAGAGGAAATAGAGCAATAGGGGAATTATTATGCTTAAAACCAATTACCTTCTGTCTGCTTTAATATTTATTTTTATTCAAACCTTGGTTATCGCAAGTGAATATAAAATAATCATTCCCGATGAAGTTATCAAACAATTAAATATCTCCGAAGAACTCAAAGCCATGCTTTCATCTGGGGATATCGTCGGTAATGGCGGAGGTGTAGGGGAACAAAATTTTCGATACGCTTATCATAAATTGCCTGCTTACATTCAAAAATGTACTAATAGCAATTTGTGTCCAATTGGTAAGAAATATCAAGCCTTGTTGCGTGAAATGCTTCCGCTTATTAGTAATAATTTACAAAACAAGGATGCTTTAATTTTCTTATCAGAAGAACGATACCCAGGTTTCTTTAAAAGTGAAAATGATCCTGAGGAAAGAATTGCCAAAACAGCTTTTCTTAAAGGGTCTCCTATTTTCATCAATTTGGATTTTGTTTACCAAAATGTTATGCAATCGCATTTATCCCTTCATGAAATGGCAGGGATTTTAGTCCATGAATTGGGACATCAACTTGGAGAGTTAAGTCATAGTACTCTTGATGAATTGAGCGCTCAATTTCGTTCAGTAATCACAGATGCGCTTATTGAAGATAACACCAATATTTTTGGTAATCAGGTGGAGATAGATATTTATAATTCAATGGACGACAGCCAGAAATCATTAATTGAATTGCGAGTTAATAAGAGAATGATGAATGTTGAAAAGCAAATAGATACTAAGTTAATGTGTGACAAGGGTGCAGTTTTTGGATACAGAATTGCCAACACTCATTGGGAAAGGCCCTTTTATAATTCGAATGACCAAATTGAAATTAATTATAAGGGGTGGATCGATTATTTATGCATGGATGATCGTGGTGTACTTTGGAGTTTCAACAAGGATATTAATTTTAAGATCAATTTCGAAGTTATCAATTTGGAATCTTTGAGTTTTCTTAAATATAAAGAGCTTTCGGTAGCTATTAAATAAGTTGCAATTATCAGCATTTTACTAACTTATTGTAGCTATTAGATATTTTTAGTTTGAATTTAAAGAGAACCTTTTTTAGGCGTCTTATTTTTTTAATTCCATTATGTTATTAATTAATACAGTAATAACTACATGTTACATTGATGAATGATTGATTATTTGGTATGTATGACTGTACTTAAAGCGGTAATTCATGGATGGTAATTATGGTAGTAAAAAATATTTTGTTTTCATGTTTAATATTTATATTGTTTCAAAACTATTGTCTATCCGATGATCAAGTCAAAAGAGTTTGGCCACATCTTTTTTTAACTAAAGGTACTGATTACCAAGAAATTAGTGATCTGATGAGTCAAAGAAAGGCTGGGTATCTAAAAGGGATGATGGATGTCCTGGTTAAATCAATGGAAAAAATTCATGAAGGTGAAGGATTTGCTTCCAAGAAAGAAATGCTTACAGCTATTCTAACGATTAGTGGCCTAAGTATTGGCGATTTACCAGAGGCAAACAAACTAATCCCCAGCTCCCTATCTGTTAATTTTTCAACCAACCTGATGCAGCTTTATAAAAAGCAAAATATTCCACTTGAAAGAAGAAAGTTTGTTTTTACTCACGATAAATTGATAGATTTTATTGTCAGTAATGGTGTGAAAAATATTCCTACCATGCATTTAAAAATGGATGCTGACTACGTTTTAATTGGTGAGTACTTAATTGTTAATAGAAAAGATTTAAAACTGATTATAAATTTAATAGATCTAAAAACTGGGTTAACCATAGGTGGTTTCACAGTAGATGCTTCACCAGCTAATCTGGCTGTCAAATTGGCACAAGCGGTTTTTAATTTTTTTCAGAAAAACCAATCGCCCGTGTTTGAAAATCCTGTTACAGGCTTAACTTGGATTTTAGAACCAGTGTCAGAGGCTTTCAAGAAGGAAGTCTCTAAAAGTCAGGCCCAAACTTATTGTGCCTCTCAAAAATATCGCCTGCCTTATGCTGAAGAGTTGATTCAACTTTTAAGTGGTGGCAATGGTCCATCTGGTTTTGAATTAATTCGTGAGAACAATTCCTGCTATTTTGTAGCTGACAACAAGGATACATCTCCTGGAAATTATGCTAAAGGTGCCTACCATTATTATGTAAGCCTTGATGAAAATCGATTGTACAATGGTGAGATTCAAGAGGATGCTGTCTTGGGTGGGGAACAAAAATGCTATTTTGTATGTGTGAAGGGTGAAGTTGCAATTACTATCGATGTCATTAATAAACTATACCAAATTCATCGGTCAGAGTCGATTAATGGAATCAGGGTTGATGATAATATAAGAAGTCTTACTAAATACCTCATTTACAAATTAGATCCGAACCTGATTTTTTCCAATAGTGTAGTGAACCAAAGTTGGGGTAAATATTACCATACTCCTGAAGATGGTATAAATGCGCTGAAAAAAGCCGGCTATTTTTAATCAGATTTTTATTTTCCAAATTAAATAACTCAGAAAAAGATTTACTATAATTAAGTATTGGGCAAGAAGTACAATGCTAAGGTTTTTAATTATTTTGATAAAAACTTCCCCTTGATATTGGTCAACTAAATACTTGTCATTATTTCAATTTAAACTCCGATACCTCCGCATCAATGATTTCTAAGAAAAGCAAAGCAAACGTTAAATATAATATTTGAGGGTGGATGATGTTTGTTTTTAATGGGGAGGAAAAATGAAAATTTTAAAATTACTTATAATGACAGTTATTCTGCTTATTATAAGTGCCTGCGACGGCATTCAACTTACCGTGGAAAATGGTAGCGGAAGCGGAACCTATGCCTCAAATGCCAAAGTGAATATCAAGGCCAAAATACCAAACCCTGGATATGAATTTGAAAAATGGTTAGGCGATACCCAATATGTTGAAGATATTTCAAGTAAAGAAACTTTCGTTCAGTTGCCAGAGCTTGGTAAGGATGAAGTTTTGCAAGTAAAGATTAGTGCCACTTATGTCGTTGATCCAAGTGCCAAAGAATATAATCTAATCGTGGAAAATGGTAGCGGTTCTGGAAGTTACCTTACTTATTCAGTGGTTCTGATAACTGCTAATACCCCAGCTGATGGATACCAATTTGATAAATGGGTCGGTAATGTGGAGTATTTGAATAGTCCTTATTTGGCCACTCAAAAAATCATTATGGATAAAGAGGATTTGCTATTACAAGCAACTTATAAAGTAAAAGTGATTCCTACCATAGCCCCTACCATTATCCCCACGGTAGTCCCAACACCAACCGTAACTCCAACTCCTATTCCTACGGTTACACCAGATCCAACTTATGTAAATCTTAAAGAGTGTAATCAAGTGGAGGGTTTTACTTGGAAACTTAATAAGGATGGTAACACGGCGATAGTTCATAATAAAAACTATAAGAGTTGCTCTATCAAAGTAAATGGCAGAAGCCCTAATGTTGGTGGCGGTGTAATGAGTGACGGAAGGCCATACTGGAGATTTTCTGGGCATCCACGCCAATTCAATTCGCCTGCATACGTGGAAACATTTTGTAATAGTAATGTGGTTGTGACCGTTAGAATTCCCAATACCAGTGCCAGATGTGCATATTACCCAGGTGGTTGGGGTGATTAAAATATCTAAAAAAATTAATGAGAATAATTATCAGGAGAAAATATGAATTTACAAAACTTTTTATTAACATTTGGTTTGTTGTTGATGTTGGTCGCCTGCGACGGAATCAAACTAACCGTTGAAAGTGGCTTAGGTACAGGTACCTATGCTTCAAATGCCAAAGTAAACATTAAAGCCTATATGCCAAATCCTGGCTTTGAGTTTGAGCAATGGGAAGGGGATACTCAATATATTGAGGACATCGCCAGCAAAGAAACATATATGCAACTCCCGACACTTGGTAAGGATGAAGTTTTAGAATTAAAAGTTAAAGCAGTCTATGCAGTTGATCCAACTGCCAAGGAATATAATGTTGATGTAGAAAATGGTACCGGTTCGGGCAGTTATTTTACTTATTCAATTGTACTTATTTCCGCCAATGAACCACCTCCTGGTTATACATTTAATAAATGGGAGGGAGATGTAGAATATTTAAACAGTCCATATTTGTCAGCTCAAAAAGTTGTGCTGGCTAAAGAAGATATTAGTTTTAAAGCAACTTATAAAGTGAAAGTAATTCCTACTCCAACGGTTAATCCTACAACCATTCCAGATCCAACGCCTACCCAAGGTGGGGGAGATTTTACGGTTACCGCTGTGGGTGAATCGTATGAGCACGGATTTTTTATTTTAAGAAAATTTAAAAACAAGCTTATCGCAGGAGCATTTGGATATAGTAATAAGCAAAAGATTTTTACCTATGCTCCTTGGGCCCCAGCCAGTCCAGGCTTTTCAACCAAAGAATCGGTGTGTGATTTGCGAGAATTTGATGGTTATCTTTATGCTAACACAGAAAACCAAGGCCAAGTTTGGCGCACCAACGATGGAAATAACTGGGAAAAAGTTCTCGATGTTGCGCCTGATATTGGTTGTGGTTTAGCAGTTTTCAATGGATATATTTATGCAACTGAATTGACTCTTGATAGCGCACCAGCAGAGATTTACCGATCGGCTGACGGCAAGAACTGGGAGAGAGTCTATTCAAGTGGATCAGGCAAAAGATATTTAAAAGAACTAGTAGTTTTTCAAAACAAATTATATGGCTTTTATGTTGATCTAGAAAATAATGCAACTGGAATGTTAGTGTCTAGTGATGGTAAGAGTTGGACGAAACAAAGTGCGCCTGCCAGATTTATAAGATCATATGTATATGGTGGTAAATTATGGCTGGCCGGAACTAAGAAATACTCTTCCAGCTCGGAATCAGCAATTTATACTTTTGATGGAGCTAGTTTTAAAAAGATTTATGCAGATTCAAGTAAGTCACATATTTCTTATATTTCAAGCATTGGTAATACTCTAGTTGCCACTACTACTGTCGAGTGGAAAGGCAAGCAAGGTGGTGCAACTTTTATGCAATCTTGTGATGGTGGAGTCACTTGGAAAACCATGCATAAATTTAAAGAAACTGAAGCATGGGGAATTGAGGAATATAACGGTGCTATCTATGTTGCTACTAAACAAGATGGTGGTGGAGGAAAAGTTTATAAAGTTACTGGCCTTTGCGGAAACTCCATCACGCCAACCCCAATTCCAACTGTGACCCCGGCACCCACGACGACTCCTGATTCTAATTATGTAAATCTTAAAGAGTGTAATCAGGTGGAGGGTTTTACCTGGAAACTGAATAAAGATGGTAATACAGCAATAGTTAATAATAAAAACTATAAAGGTTGCCCCATCAAAGTAAATGGCAGAAGTCCAAATGTCGGTGGTGGTGTAATGAGTGACGGAAGGCCATACTGGAGATTTTCTGGACATCCAAAACAATTTACCTCACCGGCCTACGTTGAAACATTTTGTAATGGCAAAGTGGTCGTGACCATTAGAATACCTAATACCAGTGCCAGATGTGCATATTACCCGGGTGGTTGGGGTGATTAATTATTGTATTTATTTAAAAACGATACTTGTTTGTAATATCAACTGGAGGAGAATATGAAAATTTTAAAATTACTTATACTGACAGCGATACTGATCATTATAAGTGCATGTGATGGAATCCAACTGACTGTTGAAAATGGCAGCGGTAGTGGAACTTATGCTTCTAATGCTAAAGTAAAAATTAAGGCAAGGGTACCAAATCCTGGTTATGAATTTGAACAGTGGGAAGGCGATACTCAATATATAGAAGATATTTCTAGTAAAGAAACTTATGTTCAATTACCAGAGCTTGGTAAGGATGAAGTTTTGCAAGTAAAGATCAATGCTACTTATGCGGTTGATCCTAGTGCAAAAGAATATAATCTAGTCGTTGAAAGTGGTAGTGGATCTGGAAGCTACCTTACATATTCAGTGGTCATGATCACCGCCAATACCCCAGCTGAGGGCTATCAATTTGATAAATGGGTTGGTAATGTGGAGTATTTGAATAGTCCTTACTTGGCCACTCAAAAACTTATTATGGATAAAGAGGATTTATCATTTAAAGCAACTTATAAAGTAAAAGTGATTCCTACGGTAAATCCAACCGTTAATCCTACAGTAAATCCTGATCCAACACCTAATCAAGGTTTTTCCGTCACCCCTATAGGCGAATCATATGAGCATGGTTTTTTTATACTTAGAAAATTTAAGAATAAATTGATTGCTGGAGCATTTGGTTATAGTAATAAGCAAAAGATTTTTACCTATAGTCCATGGGCACCAGCAAGTCCTGGATTTTCAACCAAGGAATCAGTTTGTGATTTGAGAGAATTTGATGGTTATCTTTATGCTAATACAGAAAATCAAGGACAAGTTTGGAGAACTAATGATGGCAATAATTGGACCAAAGTTTTGGACGTAGCTCCTGACGTTGGCTGTGGTTTAGCAGTCTATAATGGATATATTTATGCCACCGAAAATACCCTTGATAGTGCTCCCGTGGAAATCTATCGTTCAGCTAACGGAACCAATTGGGAAAGAGTTTATTCGAGTGGATCTTCCAAAAGATATTTAAAAGAAATTGTGACCTTTCAAGATAAGCTTTATGGTTTCTACGTTAACTTAGAAGATGGCTCAACCGGAATGTTGGTATCCAGCGATGGAAAAAACTGGTCTAAGCAGAGTGCACCTATGAGGTTTATCAGGTCGTATGTTTTTAATAATAAATTGTGGCTGGCCGGATCTAAAAAATATTCTTCCAGCGGTGAATCAGCGATTTATACTTATGATGGCAGTTCATTTAAGAAAGTTTATGCAGATTCAACTAAATCACATATCTCTTATATTTCAAGTATAGGTAACGCACTAGTTGCTACTACTACGGTTGAATGGAAAGGTAAGCAAGGCGGAGCTACTCTTATTCAGTCATGCGATGGTGGTGTTACCTGGAAAACTATGCATAAATTTACTCAGACAGAAGCATGGGGCATAGAGGAATTTAATGGGGCCATCTATGTAGCTACTAAACAAGATGGTGGTGGAGGAAAAGTTTATAAGGTGACTGGAATTTGTGGTTCGAACGTTACACCCACCCCAACTCCCACCGTAACTCCTACTGTAACCCCAACCCCCGGTGGGCAATGGGAAAAAGAGGTCAGTCTTTCTGCTGCGGGTGATTTGAGTGGAGCGGTATCCATGGATTTAGACTATGACAAAGACTGGGTCTTGGAAGCGGATTTAAATGGTTGTAATGCAGATTATCGAAAACGTTATTTGCAAGGTGAAGGAGCAAATCATATCGATCTTTGGTATGAAGGCTCTAGCATAATGGGTTTTCGTCTGCATAATAAAAAAATCTTTTTTACCCAGGCAATTAAGGGAAGTATTCGAGGTCTTGGTGCAACAGTCGACCATTGGGCCCAAACAGCACCCGGAAGTTTTCAATCAGGTAATCATAAGCTTCGCATTGAATATCTACTATCTCAAAATAAAAGCAAGCTTTATTGGGATGGTCAATTGGTTGGAGAATGGACTATTGATAAAAAATATTCGGTATCCAATTTAACAACACTTAGATATGGCAGAATAAGTGGAGGTGCGCTCAGATACAAATATTTGAATTAAAAAAGGTATATGTTTATCTACCCTGGTAGATAAAACCAATCCAAAGGCGGTAGGCTGACTCGGTTGCTTGTTTCTTTTCAACGGCCAAAGTCATACCGCCTTTTTTACTTAGAAAAAAATCACAACCAACACCCACCCCATAACCACTATCGTATCTGGTTTTTTCTTCAAAGGTCCCAATACCAAAAGAACCTTCCGCAAAAAGATAGGGCTGAATAAAACCTCGGTTGATATTACCAAAGGGATATAGGTGAGGCCCTGCCGAAAATTCTCCTTGCTGAAGTCCTCCACCAGTTAGCGCAGTAAAGGCACCGACCATGCGAAATAATCTGGGTTTGGTAGAAATGGCAAAGCGGGCCATGGTAGCAGCACCGGTTCGGGTTTCACCTTCGTCCGGATTATCTTGTCCCAAATTAAAATTAAATTGATAACCGGCCGTGTTTGATGAAGCTATGCTCTGATAACTTGTGAATAACATTGAAATGAGTACAAAAATTTTAAAATTTTTCATGCTTAGTAAATTGTAATCCAAAAACTGCAAAGACATATGAAAAAAAGTAACTAAAAAATAATTGCGTTGCATTGCGTCACTAGTGTGGTATAAACGCTGGTCGGATTAAAATTATCGAAACGAGGGAACAATCATGAAATTTAAACTTTGTATTTCACTTTTATTATTAGTTTTTTCCATCAATATCTTGGCCGTTACTGGTACTACTCATCATTGGCTGGTTACTCTTAATACGACCAAGGCCAATTATCGTATCGACTATACTCAGTGGATACCGGAAGAAGGAAATTTTAACAATCATGTCATTGTTTATAACCATGGACTGCAAAGCCATCGTGGTTGGGAAACTGAAACCTTTGAAAAACTAAGTGATTTGGGATTTGTCATCCTGGCATTTGACCGTATCGGCTCTGGAACAAGCGAAGGGGAGATCTCTAAAAAATCCGGTAAACGTCTAAAAGGACATATAACGAATTGGCAAAGTTTTGTAGAAACTCTTGATAAGTTTGTAGGGGTTGTAAAAACGCAATATCCGGCTTCATCGATTCATCTTTGGGCCAATAGTTACGGCGCTAAAATTGTGACGGCTTATCTTTTGCAAAAAAAGGACGAAAAAATAACTTCAACCGTTTTTACCACACCAGGCCTTTATAGAAATAAAGTTTCTATGCCTCTACCTTCAGAATATAATCAGCTTTTATGGGATAAAATTCCATTTATGCCCAATATCAGTCCCGAGAAGTATTTCCCATCAACCATTACCAGCAGGGATAATGATAATGGAGCACTTTGGTTTACTTCTATGGATAATTATATTGAATACATTAAGTCAGATGATCAATCTCTTAGGACAATGACCAAAAGTTTTCTGATTGAGACTCAAAAAATGGATAAGTTTATAGCCGATGAAGATGTCAAATCAGGTAATAAATTAAATGGTCAAAAAAGATTTTACGTCATGGTGAATGGAGATGAGATGATGGATAATGGAGCAGTTCTATCTCATAAAAATCGAAATCCTCAGGGAGCTGAGTTTAAATTTTATGAAGGCGGGGCTGATCATAAACACTTCCTGGCCTTTACTGAAGATGCTGAAATGGTGTTAAATGATGTTGTTGAATATTTATTACAAGACTAATTAGGCAAATCTTTCCTGTTAATAACTAAATTCATAACTCCGAAAAGCATCGCAGGAGTTTCAATGATTAATTTAGTTATTATAGGGGTGATGTTTTGTTTCCATGTATACGCAACTGATACTATTTTCAACACATCTCCGTATAATATGCCGGACACTTCTTTTCAAGAACAAGCTGGCAGCGTCATTACCTTAAAGAAATCATTACCTCAACGTAATCAAGGCAGTGCCGGACATTGTTTTGCTTTTTCGACAGCAAGTGCGATTGATTATTTTTTGTGTAGTGATAAAATTAAGCATTTTAAATTTAAGAGCACGTTGTGTGCAAACAATAGCCCCGTTGTCTCTACTTTACATTTAGCGTCTTTATCCAAAGGGGCGGATGAAAAACAAATTGATGAAGGTGGATTTGCGAATGGAATATTACTAACCTTAAGTGCACGCAATCCTTCTTTGATTTTAGAAGAATGTGCACCTTATGAAAAATATATGGAATATTTGCACCAATATTTGCATGTACAGAAAGAACGAGAGTCATTATTTCAGACAGCTAAAAGAGTTTATAACGAACAGCTCTCACTGACTTATTCTTGCGGCGAGGAATTTGCGAGAATTTTATCAGCTCATACTTCAAATAAGGATATTTCTCAAATTTTGGCTTTTTCAAGAGGGCAATTCAACTCTTTTGAAAAATTATTATACGAAACTATGATTCCCAGAGAGTGTCAGGGCACAGATAATATAGTAGATGTTAATAAAGAAATAGATTTTGAATCGAGACAAGGTCTTCAATTTAAAAAAAATTCGAAGATTGATTATGATTATTTTTACAAAACGGTTATCGAACAAATTAGTCAGGATACCCCTGTCATTATTAATTTTTTTACCGGAACAACTTTTTTTACCGCAGAAAAAGATGCACAGAAAAATCCTTTTCATAGTGCCCTCATAACCGGGATAAAAAAGGTTTGTAATCAAAGTAATGAATGCAAAACCATGTTTAAAATTCAAAATAGCTACGGAAGTGGATGGCAGGCCCAGCACAACGATGGCTGGGTGGAAGCTAACCCTTTAATTGAAAGAAGTGTTTTGATCTCGCCTGCGCTGGTTTGGCCTAAAAAGAAATAGACCTTTTATTTTTCTTGATTACTGGGAATAATCTTAGTTTTGATATTTCCCAGATAAGTTCCGCTGGAGATAATTTGGTCCCCAGGACGCAAGAAGACTTTTTTTCGAATGAGTTTTTTTATATATTTTTCTCTTATATAATCGGTGATGGTTTGGTGGTAAAAAGGTCCCAAGATTCCGGTTATGATGTATCTAGCTGCAAAGCCAAGCTTGAGTGTGGTTGATGGTGGCCTAAAAAGTACTCCCTCTGGTGTTCCGGTTAAAATGGTCATCCCTTTTTCAATAAAGCCAGAAGGTATTATCGCAATATTTTCATCACCAAAATACCAGTTATATTCATGGCCCCTAGAGAATGTCATCTCCACTAGATCCTTAATAGACAGAATCATTTTAGCAGCATTTTGATTTTGTTTTATTTCGTTATTTAAAGTGAGGGTGAGATCAATTTCTTTTAAAAAGGTTTCGTGATTGTAGGGAACGAGCATGAACGAGCCTGCCTGGTAATAACCGGGCTTGCTTTTGGCATCTGTTAAGCCAGCGGCCAGTTCCGGGTGATTGGCATCAAATTTTCTAATAATATGACTACGATCAGACCAATCATTGCAAATAAAGATTCCCACGATTGAGTTGTTATAGTCATCCATATCAAATAAATCCCGATCAAAGGTAGCACAAACTTCTACTTCATAATCAAGTAAATCGGTTTTATGAACTTGAATTGTTGAATGCGTTGGGGTTATTTTACCAAGCTTGGGAAAGATAAATACGTTGTCGGGGTCCAGACTAGTTTCGTTGGCGTGCTCTGGATAATTGCCTGCGGCACCAATGTGTTTAGTTTTGATGAAGGTGGCCGGAAGTAGCTCGCTAATATGAAAGGTTTCAATTTGTTCACCAGTTTCAATTAATTTAATAAAGTAAGAAAAATCCTTGTTTCCCTTAAAGACATCCAAAGAATAATCAGGATAAAAATCTAAAAGTTTACTTAGATTTATGGCGTCGATAGTTTTATCTGAAATATTATGAACTAGCAAAGTATGGATTTGGTTATTTTGTTTTATTTGGGAGAGAGTGAGAGCTTGGTTAATTGGAGCGATCATATTGGCATAAAGATCAAAAGTTAAAATGAAAAGCAATAGGGTGTAGAAATTTTTCATGAAAATCCTTTTTGAACAAAATAAGTTGTTACGTAGGGTAAGAACATGGATTAATTGTATGATTGAGGTCTTATTTAGCCATTGATAAAAATCAAAACTTTCTCTTAAAGATCAAAGGACCAATAAAAAATTTACATATATCAATTTAAATAGCCATGTGCGTTAAAATCTGTGGTACATTACCATGAATTCTTAATTCGACTAACCTATAAATGGGAGAAAACTAATGAAAATCAATAAGTTATGTATATTACTGCTTTCCGTTGGGATTATGTCTTCTTGTAGCAAGCTGGATGAAACTACTCGAATTTCCAAAGATATGCGAGATCGTTCAGAAAGAATGGAAGCGGTTTCTAATCAGACCATACAAACTTCCAAGGCCCAGGCAATGCTTGAAGATATGCGTGCTTCTTTAAATCATATTAAGGATACCGAAACTTTAGAAGCCTTGTCTGCAGAAGCTTCCATCTTTTTTGGATATATGCCTTTTCAAAAAATTAAACTGAATGCCGAGGATAGGGAAAAGTATATAAAAGGTAGTTTGATTTTATTTTTTCTATCGCCATATAACGAGTATTTACCAGAAAATGAAAATGTGAACCCATCCTGTGATGTAAATTTAGAACGGGTTTGTGATGAGGAAAAAAGAAATCGATATATGGCATTTGCCCTGGCCTCAGATGTTATTGCCGATGAACAAAAAGAATTTGAAGGAAAAAATGCCCAGTCATTTATCGATATTCTAATTGACTTGATTAAAATAGGGAAAAAAGTTGAAAGTGGGGATCTTGATTATTTGTCTCTTTCAGATCATCAGAAAGAAAGTCTGCTTTTTGAAGAACAGGCCATTAACTTTTTACAATACGTACACAACGTGACCTCTATTGCAGCCATCAATCAAGTTATTAATTTGGATAAACTAAAGAAGGAAATGAGTACTATTACAATCGATCCGTCGCTTAATCCAGAGGATGCTCAAATAATGTTGCAAAAGCTCAAAGTCCAGAAAATATTAGCGTCCGTAAAGTACCCTAAAACGGCTTTAATGTATAAGGCGATGAACGATATTCAAACTTCTAGAAAAATTATATCAGCACTATCTGAAATCAATGTGTCAGTCGTTCATTCGGAGCAGGTAAAGAATGCTTATGCGACACTTCCAGTTATTAAGTTAAAGTTAGCCGCGAGTACCGATAAAAAAGCGGATACTATGAGTGTTGTGGAAAAAAACTTTCTAAATTTAACCAATGTGCTTGATAAATTTAGTGTATTAATTAAATAGTTCATAATAATTTGGGAGTACTATATGATACCTTTTGTTCTTGAAAGATTAAAATATGGCTGGCTAAAAAAGTACCAAGAACCAGGACCGATCCACCTGGAATATTCCGGTCTTCGCAAATGTCGGTTAGTGCTTTTACAAGCCATGAAGTGGCTCACGATTATATTTGATTTGTTTTATAAAAGTACTAAAACATTTTTGGCAATTACACTTGATCTTTTGAATACCAGAAATTTCAAAGAATTTGGGCAAAAAATTAAATTATTTATTCCGACTTTTATCCTAAAATCAGTTAATGATATTCAAGGAAAATTGTTTTGGAATAATTATCGATTTGACTGCTTGACTTCGAGAGGAAGTCAAATAAAGCTGCTTAAAAAAATTCTCGATCGTAATGCCGATACTGAATTTGGAAAAAAATACGGTTTTAAAGATATTAAAACTCTTGAAGATTTCCAAAAAAAATTACCAATCTTTGAGTATGAGGATTTGCGTCCTTATATAGAAAGGCACTGCAAAGGTGAGTCGAATGTGCTGATTAAAGAAAAACCATTTTTGTATGCCACCACTAGCGGAACAACCGGAAAGCCTAAATATTTACCAATAACTAAAACTACGGCGAAAAATGGCCATACGGCAGTTAGTAGAATTTGGCTTTATAATTATGCGATGAATGCCAAGAATATGTTCAGCGGCAAAATATTAGCAATCGTGAGTCCCGCCGTAGAAGGGTATGTAGAAGATGGAACTCCCTTTGGTTCAACTTCTGGACATATGTATAAAAACATTCCCCGCATTATTAGAAAGAAGTATGTCATCCCAAGTTTTATTATGGGTGTAGGAGATTATACTGCGAAATATTATGCGGTATTACTTCTTGGATTAAGGGAAAAAAATATCACTTATTTATCCAGCGCTAATCCCAGCACGATTTATTTATTGTGCCAAAAAATGAATGAATGGAAGGATCTACTTATCAGCGATATTGAAAACGGTACGATTAATGATTCTATAAATTTGCAAGAAGAAGAAAAAACGGAACTGCTTAAATATCACGAAGCTGATCCAGATCGGGCAAATGAGTTAAAAGAATTGTTTAAAACTCATAAAATTCTAAGGCCTTTAGAAATATGGCCTAATCTTCGAACAATCGGATGTTGGACGGGCGGCAATGCTGGCAACTTTATAAAATCAATGAAATCTTATTTTTCTGATGACACGCAAATTAGAGATATTGGGTATCTGGCTTCTGAACTGAGAGGATCTATTCCTATTTATCCGGGAGATACCTCAGGTATTTTAACTATTCAGGAAAACTTTTTTGAGTTTGCTGAAGTTGAAGCCTGGAATAACGGTGTAAAGGATCAGTTCAAACTGGTGCATCAGTTGGAAGTGGGTAAAAGCTATTATCTGTTTATGACTAATAATAGTGGATTATACCGATATAATATGAACGATATTATAAAAGTAACCGGATATTTTTTAACTACCCCCATGATCGTATTCTTACAAAAAGGAAAGGGGGTTTGTAATATAACCGGTGAAAAACTTTACGAAAGCCAGATCATGGAAGCTGTTGAAAAAACTAAAGAAGAAATGAATCTTCCCCTCGTGTTTTATTTTCTTTATGCGAATGTTGAGCAAAAATGTTACGAAATGATTGCTGAATTTAGTAAAGAAATTGATGCAGAAATTGAAGAAAAGTTGCTTTTATCAATTGAAACGAAGCTGAAAAAGATTAATATTGAATACAAGGCTAAAAGAGATTCACTGAGACTGGGCGCTATTGTATTAAAGAAAATAAATAGTGGCAGTTTCAATAATTATAAGGCCAAGAAAGTAAAAGAAGGACAAAGGGAAGGCCAATTTAAAATGGTTATTCTCTCAAGTGATACAGTGGTTCGTAATGAATTACTGGGGGTGTAGGACAAAAGGATGAGTCGTAATGAAAGTTAAAAAAATTGTGGTTTGGCACGAAGAATTTCCTATGCGTGTGACTTTTAAACATGCGCTTGCCGAAAGAAACACTTCCTCATCAATTTTAACCCAAGTGGAGCTTTTTGACGGCTCTCTTGGTTATGGGGAATGTCTTCCGCGTCCTTACGTTACTGGCGAAACCATTGAATCTTCACTGCATGCGATAAAAGAAATTATTACTCCACTGGTGCTTAAAGAAAATTTTTCAGATGGAGCATCTTTAAAAAAATTTATTTTAAATCTTCATGATGATGAAAAGATCGGTAAAAATTTAACTGCCATCTGTGCGATTGAGCTGGCCCTAATTGATGCTCTTTCTAAAAGTCAAAAAAAGAATGTTTATGAATTTTTAGGGTTTGAACCTCAAAAGAGGTCAGTAGAATATAGTTTAATATTATCTGCCGATAATGAAGAAAAGATTAAAAAATATGTCAAACTGGCAAAACTTATTTGGGTTAAAAATCTTAAATTAAAGGTGACTGGATCATTTGAAGAAAATGAAAACGCCTTAAAAATAATCAGAAAATATTATCCTAAATCAAAAGTTAGAGTTGATGCAAATTGCATTTGGTCGGTGGAAGAGGCCACTTCGCAACTAAATATGATGAGAAATTACCAGGTGGTGTCTTGCGAACAACCCATTAAAAAAGAAGATTTTTCGGGGTTGTCGACTTTAGTAGAAAGATTTCCTGATATGCTTATTTGCGTTGATGAATCTTTGTGTTCTTACCAGGATGCTAAAGAACTTATCGATAACAAATGCACGACTCTTTTAAATATTAGAATATCCAAAAATGGTGGGCTATTTAATGCGCTTAGAATTTATGACTATGCCAAACAAAATGGTATCGCTTGTCAGATGGGTGCCCAGGTTGGTGAAACCGCTATATTATCGTTTTATGGGAGAGTTTTTGCTTCAATAACCGGAGACTTAATGTTTCATGAAGGATCTTTTGGGGCGAATCTTTTGAAGGAAGATATTGTAAAGAAAAAATACGCCTTTGGTTTTATGGGCAAAGCCTGCTCCAAAGCACGTGGGTATGGTAATCATTTAAAAATCATTCCTGATATTATTGAGAAGTATAAAATAAAGTGTATTCAGCTTCAATAATTCTAATATAGCCGGTTAGCTATTTTCAATAGGGATGGGTTAACTGTGTTTTCCGTTTGAATGTCTTCAAATTTAACCACGCCTTCAAGTCCTCCTTGGATAGAAGGCATAATTTTGGTTTGGTTTTGACAGAGATTGGTGGATACTATCAGTGCCATTCGTTGTGCTAGGGTAATATCAAGATTATTAGGTTGAGCACCTCTTATATCCCTAGAAAAGGATTCACATACAATCTTTGGTTTGATGGGAATTTTAGTTTCAGTTAGTCTTTGATGAAAATATTTAGCCGCATTGCCTTTAATATTTTCATTTTTTCTCTCATCTACCTGAAAGCCCTCGGCAACTACGATGACCGCAGATTCTTTTTCATTTAAGGCGTGTACTACTTTGGCAAAATCCACCTCTATGCCAGGTAAGGCAGCCAAGTGGGCCCGGGCACCAATACATGAATGAAGGGCATGAAAACCTCCATGGGCCCCCATCATCTCAATAATATAAACGCGCTTGTGGGTTCTGGCATCGGCCATATAACAACGAATTTTTTCGGCCCCCATTTCAACCCCAGTGTGTTCACCAATAGTTTCCGTGCCAGATACGTCAGAATCAATGGTTACCGGAATAAAGAAGAGATTGATGCTTTCAGGTAAAAATCTGGCCAGGCTATGAATACCCATAAAGGTTCCATTTCCTCCGATGGCAACAATCGCCTTGATATTTCTTTTTAAAATTTCACTGGCCGCTTTTTTTTGAATATCAACATTACTAAATTCAGGAAAGCGCTCTGACCTGAACTGGGCACCTCTGGCTTCACTTAAAAGCGATACATTAAATACGTTACGAATATGTTCATGCTTTTTGTACTCAGTGGAATTGTAGATTAGCCTGACATAATCGCTGTCATTTCCGGCCACAATGGATTTATATCCTTCTTTTGTGCAGTAAACATTTCTTCCAGATTGTTCAAGGAAGTTGGTTAAATAGGCGGTAATGGGATTGTAACCTGGGGCACATCCTCCGTCTTGGATCAGTAAAACATCCATGTTTTGAAACATGTCATGAAATTCTATCTCGGCCTGTTTTAGTTTTTTACTAAGACGTTTTCCAACATCAATCTTGGCAAGTAGCTCGTCTTCGGAAAAAGGTTTTTTGATAAAATCATGGGCGCCTTTGTTTAAGGCTTTTACTTTAGCCTCATTTTGTTCACCGCTTTTAGAACTCATTCCAATAATATACATGGAGTTTAAAAAATGATTCGGATTTTCTCTTACTCGCTTGGGAAAATTAAGATTTTGTTTATCAGGCAAATTAACATCTACTAGGACAATATCGGCTTTAAATTTATTAAGAATAAGAAAACCTTCTTCTGCGGAAGTGCCATTTTTAATTTCAAATTCATTATTATCAAGTATCTTTTTAATATAGGTGTAGGTATCAAGAGAAGTGTCGAGTATTAACACATTTATTTTCATTCAAATCTCCATAGTCCCCAAAAATGTTGTGTATTAATAATAGGTCAAATTAAAGTGTAAGTAAAAAACTGAAATAATGCAAAAAATAAAAAAGGCCTGTATTAAACAGGCCCTCCATTAAAAACTTGAGCTACTTATCATTAAGAATTAATAACGTCTTCGTTCACATCCACCGTAGCAATCACGATTTTCAAAGCCTGGTCGACAAGGCCTTTGGCGATTAAAATCCCATTCATAGCATGAATAGTTGTTGTAATCATTGTGGTCGTTGTAGTTATTGTCGTCGTCGTAGTCATTATAATCGTTATAATCGTTGTGGGGAGGATTATAACATCTTTGGGAACCTTGGCAGGTGATGTTTTGAGTCCGACCATCAGAGCCCCTTCTATCGTCACAAAGTATTTCGTACATGGAACCTGGTTTACAAATACCTCGATGCGTATCAAGTCCCATTTCGCTACATTTTGGGCCATTACGCCACTGTCCACCAGGACAATCCATTGCGGCAAATGATGCTGCTCCGTAAAGTGAAGCTAGAACAAATGAAAAGATAAAAAATGATTTAACAGTTTGCGATTTCAATTTTAACATATTACCCCCTCGGTGTATGTTTAATGAGCAATGATGCTTTATGAGCAAGCAAGAACGATACCAATAATTAAAAGTAAAAAAATAGTTGAAATGACAATAATACCAACACTTATTTAATCACCAGCAAACATAGAATATTTTAAAAAGTGATGACAAAATACACCTTGCGTCGCTTCATGCACCACCAATATTTAACACACTGTGCTTACTTTATTGAGCAATATGATCATACAAAATCGAAACCAGATCCCGAACTAGACTTATAAATTGGGGACGCTCAAGTTTAATTCCAAAGGGAACTGTGAAATCAAAATTATCAAATTCAGGAGAAGATTCATTGGAGTCATTCCAGTATTTCAAAAATTCCTGGTCGTGAATGAATGCTGAATCCGACTGGGCAATATCCAATTGTTCTTCTCTAAAGGCCCCATACATGGTGTTTTGATCCTTGTTGGCAGATCCGGTAATAAGATATTTTCCGTCCAAGGAAACAGTCTTGTAATGAAACTCCTGTCGAACCGGTTTACTGGCAATAATAGTTTTAAACTTGGTTGGGATACCTGCGTTTTTTAGAACATCTGAATAGAGAATATTGGGAAAGCCGGGAATAGGTGATTCAAGTAATGGATCAAGTAAAATACGAATATCCAAATCAGGATTGGATTGTTTGACGCTGACGAGGGCCAAAACAATATTGCGATCAAAAAGGTATTGATCTTTGATATAAATACTTTTTTTAGCAAATTTTATTCCTTGTAACACTTGATCTATGGCACTGGTTCTGGTGGAATCAAAATTATTCAAACCTATGCGTACCAGTGACTGCCCATGATAACTTCGGAGAATTGATAGTTTATCGGTAGCGCTACCATCACTACTGCGATTAAGTAAATCAAAAGGTGCTAGAATTTGAGCGATCATTTCACTTTTATTAGAGTGTGGGAGGTTTAATTTTTGTGCAATATTTTTTAAATCGCGGTCATTGATTTCTTCTTTTAGAGCATAAAACATGTCGAAATAGTAATCGTCTTGAATAATACTTGCTGCCGGGCCTACTACTTTCGTCATATCGTCGTAGCAGACTGCGCCTGAAGCGTCGACAAGGTTTTTTGATCCAACCAAGGCCACAGGCTGATCAGTTTTAGCATCAATCACAATAACCTTAGAATGATCTGACTTGGCACTTGCGTGCAATGAAAGGTGCTGTTGCAGACCGCTTTTGACCACAAATTCTTCGTTGAGTACACCAGATAAATATTTTGGAAGTCCTGATTTGTGTTTACTTATATGAGCTGGTGCAATGATCAGTCGATCGGGATGTTTTTGGGCATAAGCATACAGATAATTATAAACTGGCAACATCTCTTTATCATGTCCATAATGGTTAAGTAAATCTCGCAGGATTAAAACTTTTAAATGACTTGATGTCTCTTCCAGTCTACCTATTAAATATTTGGCAAGGGTGGTGCCCATCGTACCACCTAGAAAAAAGATATCAATAAAGATCGTATCTTTGGCGGCATCCAACGTTTTTTTGATCTCGGCAAAAATGCCACTTTTTTGTCCCCATACGGGATCGTTTTTCATGGAGAAAAAACCCTCTTCTTGAGTAAATATGTTAATAAAATCCTGAAGCAAAAAAGAGTCAATAGATCCAGCCTGGTTGACTGGGTACAATTGGGCCAATAGATCATGTTTTTCATTGAGAATGTTGATGAGCTCCTGCGAGTAATCATTTCTATTAAAATATTGGACCAGGTTGCCTGGAATCCAGCCGGTATCCGAAATGGCATGGCCTGGATGATGTATAAATTCCTTTTTCAAGTTAAGTGAAAAATACGGTTTGGACCCGGTACTACTAGATATCGCTGGAAGTTCTCTTAAACAAGTAGCCACTTGTTGAAATGGTGAATAAGTTAATTGATCATCTTTAATGATATTATTCCAATCTGTGGTAAGGACTGGTTTAAAGCAATTTTTAATTTCTAGTGGGGCATAGGAGTTGTTAAAAACTTTTAAATAATTTTGGGCCTTTAAATTATAATTGATCTTACCACTGATTTTAAACTCTTCAACGTATCGGGGATCATTTTGCAGCTCCATTAAGGCCAGTTTAGTTTCTAAAATATGTTTTTGAATAAAGTCAAAGTAGTTTATGCGCACTTGTAAATCATCTTGTCTTAAAAAATAGCATAGTGGACCTAGCACTTCTTCTGTTTCAAAAAAAGCGCGTAGTTTAAATTGGCACTCAACTATATAGGACTTATTCGCAGGATGATTGAGCCAATTGCCAAGTCGTTCTTTCACTTGCCAATCTATCAGGTACGGTCTAATTTTTTGAGTTATCAATGTAAGTTCATTGCGTAGGTGCAATCTTTCGCTTATATCAATACTGTCAAGGGCAAGCAGGGAAGCGCTATAAAACCAAAGAGAAAAAAGGAGTGCTATAACATTTGATTGGCTCATTGTTTTTTCTCCTGTCCAAGAATCGTTAGAAAACTTTTCAAAAGTATTTCTTTGGTCATCAGTCCACCCAAAATATCTGGAGCATGATTTTTTTGGGCCTTTTGCAGTTCCTCTTCCAGCACTTTATTTATTTCGTTGGAAAAATCTTGATTGACACTTTCTATCCGAAAGCCTTTTACGACAAAGTGTGCTCCAAGGACATTTAAGGTCGGAACAATAAGAGTGTCTAGCTTACTGACTTTTAGGGTTTCAAGATCTAGTTTCATTAGAGGAAATAAAAATTTGGTGCTGATATCTTTGAATGGTCCTACTTTTTTAACCGTTCCTTCCAAAAATGGAAAAATTCCCTTTTGCTTTTGTTGGTCTAAAATATAAATTCCGTGCTGAATATCTTGAAGTTCTCCAAATTGGATAAATAAAGTTGGTGTCTCGGTAGCGTTGGTCAGGTTTAAATCAATGGTTAACTCCGCCACAATTCCATAAGCCTGGGTGTCGGGAACTACTAAAGTTTTAAAATCAACTTTTTCATTACTTTGTTTGAAAGAATATTGAGATGGTCTGATTCCCAGAAGAATATTTATCGTGGCACGTGTGTCTGAATCTTTGCGGAGTTGAATTTTAGTATTCATACCTAATAAAAAGGCAGGGTCATTATTTTGGTGAAAAAGAATGCCCTGTAATTTTTTGGTTTCTTCCAATATGTAGGTATCAAAGGAGGGCGTATTCAGCGATAATCCCAAGATATTGGTTAAGGAATCAGAAAAAAGAGTGATTTTTTCTTCCCCAATAGACGGTGGTGTACTGGTCCAAGGAATTAAGCGTACTTCAAAATCAAGCGGTTGATCAAAATTTAATTTAGCAATATCTTGCATTAATGATTGTCGTAAAATTGAAATAGAAGTTAATAATTTTAAGAAAAGATTATTTTCCTGAGTAGCGTTTCCCTTAAAAACGAGTGTTAGCGGAAGCATCGACTTCACGACTGAACTAATCATCACATTCCGGGCTTGTACGTACGACTGTTCATGTTTATCTGGAGTTAATAGATCTTGATTGGGGTTAAAAGGCCGATTAAAGTCTCTAATAAAAATGAGACAATATAAAGAGTGTCCCGAATAATCCTGGGCGGATATAACGGAGATGGCCAGACTGAGTAAAAAAATTAACGCCGTAACCTTTATGGTAAAATTTCTCATATTTACTTCCATCCTCATCGCTAGTTTTAGCTAAAAAGGGACGGTATCTCATAGGGAGAATGTAAACAATATGCTTTGTTATTTTTACATTTTTTAATTTTTATTTAGGGGAAAAATTTAAGATTTTCTGAACATTTGTTAATAGTAAATTTGATTGAGGCCCAGATGCTTGAATTTAGTTTAAAAAAAGATATCCCTGCCCTCGTTTCGTCAGAATGTGCTTGGGGTTTTTAGGGTCATGTTCAAAATATTTTCTAAATCTTACGATAAAATTATCAATGGTCCGGCTCTCAATGTCTCTTGAATGTCCCCAAATTTCTTCCAGCAAACTGGTGCGAGAAATGATTTTTCCTTCATTTTTAAATAAAAACAAAAGCAGCTGTACTTCTTGACCAGTTAACTCCCGCTCTCCATGTTCCGTGGAAGCCCTAAGATTAGTAAAATCAATGGTATTTTTGCCAAACGAATAAGACTTCATAAGAGAGGCATCACTACTTACGTTTTTATATATTTGCTGGCGTTGGAGCGCTCTTTTTATTCTCATTAATAATTCATTGATCGAAAAAGGTTTGGTGATATAGTCGTCTGCACCGAGACTCAAACCATTCACGAGATCATCTTCTTTGGTCTTGGCAGAAACAATTAATATAGGGTATTGCAGATTAACTTTTCTAATTTGTTTGAGAACTTCTATTCCATCAATATCAGGTAGCATTAAATCCAGAATCATTAAATCATGCTTTTGATACCACGCTAGTCCTTCCTTCCCGTATTCGCTAGTCGTGACGATAAAACCCTCGTTTTCCAGGATCAGTTTTAAACTAGTCGAAATATTTTTTTCATCTTCAATAATTAATATTTTATTTACCATAAACATCACACTTGATCGTTGATAAATTCTTTAAGGTTAATATCCATATAAAATGTTGATCCAAGACCTGGCCCTTTGCTGCTGGCCCATATTTTTCCTTTATGCCATTTTAAAATGTTGCTAACAATGTAAAGTCCCAGTCCCGAACCTCTTTTCCGTTCATTGCCCCGGTAAAATATTTTAAAGATTTTCTTTAATTGTTTCTTTTCTATCCCAATACCATTATCACTAAATTCGATCCAAATTCGGCGTTTGAGTTTTTTTAAAACAATTTTAATAACGGGGGGGCGTTCACAGTAGCTTATGGCATTGGCAAGCAAGTTATTTAAAACGCAGCGGAAATGTTGACGGTCGATAAAATAGAATAAATTTCCTTCCAACCAGGATTGATAAGAAATATCAATTTGAGGGTGTTCAAGTTTACTGCTGTTGACAAAATCACTTATGAACTTATTCAAATTAGTAACTTGAAAATTTAAAATATTATTTTTATGTTCAATTTTTTTTAATTCAATAAGCTGGTTGATTGAGATTTGTAATTTTTTACATTCCAAAAAAGCGGCAACCAGTAGTCGTTTGATGTGTTCTGGACTCATTTTTTCTTTGGAAAGGACAATCTCCAGATTCATATCAATACATGTTAGTGGAGTCATTAATTCATGGGTAAAGGCAGAGATATGATCAGATCCTTGCTTGTAGAGTTGCCTGGCCTTTAACCACTCAATAAATATTAAGGTTGAGGCAATTAAAATAAAAAACAGGATTAAAATCCCGCTGATCATTTGAGCATATCCTGAATGGGTGATCTCAAGTCCGGAATACGCTTTTTTGGCCAGTTCAAGGGTGTTTTCGTATTTATTTTTAAGTACGATATACCAAATAATCCAAAGCGTGATGGAGATATAAGTCAATAGTTGTAAAAGGACAAAAATGGTAACTGGATAAACACTTCTTCTCATATCACATATTGGATACCATCTGGTTACTTAGAAGTACATCTGGATTTGTGATTAATTCTTGCATTAAGTCTTGGACAGAAATAATTTGAGAGATTTCATCTGCTCTTCCACCGACGGTGTAGAGCTCTAATTCATTACGCTCAACCCCTGAAGAAGCCAGTAAACCGTTACAGATACAAAAGCAATCGGTATTGCTTTGGGCGGCACACACCCCGTTGACAAGAATATATCCCTTATTGCAAAGAGGGAGGCGACTTTTATTTAGGGCCTGTTGGTAGAAGGGAGACGTTTTGATCACGCGAAATAGCAGCTTGCATGGAGAACCAGGGATATCGGCCAGTTCTATGTCGCTTTTAGTGCATTTAACTAAATGTTCCTTGTACTCTTGACTGGCACCTGATTCAAAAGTTGCTAAAAAGCGGGTCCCCATTTGTACAGCGGCGCAACCCATATTTAAATATTTTTTTATATCGTGATAATCGTGAATACCTCCTGCAGCAATTAGGGGTATGTTGTATTGACGGGTGAGTTCGAGGACTTCTTTTACTAGGTTTTCCAACTGGTTTGTTTCAGCGTAGGCATCTTCTTTTTTAGTCCAACCAATATGTCCACCGGCCAGTGGTCCTTCTACCACCACCGCATCGGGTAGACGGTGATATTTTTCCCATTTTTTGATAATAATACTAAGTGCACGGGCGGATGAGACAATGGGCACTAAGGCAACTTCCAAGCTGCGTGGATGGGTCATAACAATAGATGGTAGTTTGGTCGGCAACCCCGCACCACTTATAATAACATCAACTCCACCATCCATAGAACCTAATACGGAATTTTCATAATCGTTAACGGTTGCCACCATAATATTGATGCCAATTGGGCGCCCTTCACTTATTTTTTTGGCATCGCTGACTTCTTGCGCACACGCTTTTCTAGTATTAAATTTTTCTTTTAAGCGAAAGTTTACGACACTGTCTAAAGCGGCACTAGAAATAACTCCCAAACCTCCGTATTTGCTTACCGTTCCTGCTAATAAATAATTTGAAAAACCGATTCCCATTCCTCCTTGAATAATTGGAAATTGAATTTGTTGGTTTCTAAATGTAAAAGTAGGCAACGTCATATAAACCTCAATAGGGAACTTCAACAGTTGAATCATTGAATTTTTCGAGTCAATTGTGACCCTTTTTGAGGTGAAGTGTATAGGGCATAAGCAAATAGTTGATCGAAAATGCGTGGTTTTACATAACTTTTACACAAAAAAGGGGACAAGGACCTTGGATATGTTAGAGGAACGTAAAGCATAGACCATACTGGGAATGGTGGTTAGATAAATTGGTGTCAGAAAATGAGTAGAGCTTTATATCGGTTTTGAATACTTTAAGACCAAAATTTTTCCAAAAAATATAGCTTATAGCATAATTAGTTTTGTCCCCACTGAGGGGGATAGAACCTTGTTTGTCTTTAAAGTTAGTGGAGGCGTGCCCTGTTTTGTAAAAATCTAGGTTAACAATTAATTTTGAGTTTTTAATCGGTACAATTAATAATAAGTGTGCTCCTACCCAAATTATTTTATTGGACCAGGTTTGCAAACCAGTGCCTCTTGCTCCTAAATTTACAAACGAAAAACTTTGATATTCTAACGCTGGACCGAGATAAAGTGCTTGCCATCCTAAATTAAAATTATAAGTGGATTGTAGTGCATAGATCGGCCCAATTTTATAATCGTCGTCGCCGACTATTTGAGCATAAGAGGCGTTTAAACTGGTAAAACGATCAGACTTGGGAGCCTTGATGTTGACACCTAGATCTATGATATATCTCTTTACTTCGGATTGGGTTTCTATGAGGGCCTTCGAGGTAAAACTATCTGCATTATATCCGACACCAAAATTATAATTGCTTATTAAATTTAATCTATTCTGGGCTTTTTCAGTTTCTGAGGGGGGATTACGTGCTAAATTGAGATTTGGTGATTCAAAATTTGAAATACTCACCCGATCTTCCTTATATTTCCTAAGGACCGTGTCAGTCTCCGGTGGTTTAGCCGGTGGGGGAGGCACAGGCAGAGTTGGCTGACTGTTTTTTCTGCGGTTAAATTGATTCATTAATTCTTGATAAAATTTTTCAATATAACTTTGACTTTCGGGGTTTAAATTATCGCGATCATTTTTTATACCTGGAGATAAAAGGGTTGGGGAAATCTCGGATTTAAGCAGTTGATTACTTTTTTCATCAAAATTCTTTCCAAAAATAAGTTTAAACAACATCACCCGTGCTCTGAATTGCACCTTGGATTTAGCGACATGGGATTCATGTATTTTGTGTAGAAATAAGTTGTTTTTGGTGTCGATTAAAAAAAAATCTATGGAGTAGAGAGAGGAGTTGGGATCTTCTTCAAAAATAATCGCTTCAATCTTATAGACAATTTGTTTTACTGATTGGCTTTGCATCTCACTTTCGTGTAAAAGAAGGTTAAAAGATTTGCTAACAAAGATTGCTTCAAAAGCACTTTTTCTTATGAATTGAATTTCCTGATCATTTAAGTCTTGCGCTTTATTGAAATCAACATAGATGTGGTTTTTGGTGACATTTCCACCCCCCTTAGGAAAACCTGCCAAGGAGTAAAGTAGCATGGTGAATATGAAAAAAAAGAGTCTCACTAATAGTTAAGCTATACGGTAAATACTTAATGAGAAAGAGGCAGATTTTACCTAGTAAAAACCCTATTTATTTAAGTGGTGAATCCTAAGTATAAATTAGGCTGAAATTAGGGGCGATTTTGCCGAGGTTGTTGCAAATTTCACAAAGACGTATGATTAAAAGGTAAAGATCGTACTGCGATATTTTACTAGGGATATAAAAATGGATCTTTTGAACAAATTTGAAAACATGGTTGCTTCATCATTGACGGTGAAGGATAGACCAGACACTTATGAGGAGACGCTGCTTTATCTCTCCGATAACTACTCTCGAATAAATTCTAAAGATTTGGTTGATAAAATAATCTCTGATGCCAACACCGCCTTAAAATCATATGTGACTTTGGATGGTATCGATTTAACGGTGGAGGTGCAAAATAGTGCAGCAGTTGAAAATGATCAAAAGTTGCGTTTAATGATTGTTTCGAGACTTTTGCTTTTAAAAAACATTTTGAAATATACTGGCAAAACCCAGCTCGCCATAAAAGTTGCAGATCCTTATGTGGAGTTGAAGGTGGCCTTGAAACTCAATATTGCTTACTACAGCCTGGGAGCAGTGGCCAGAGAAATGGAGAACATTACCCTAAATGAGAAAGGTGGTTTTCAGTTGCAAAAAAGAGAAGTATCTGGAGACGATTTTTTTATTGAGATGGAATGCCAGATTAATTACTTAGGTCAAGAGGTAAAAGATATAAAAGTTAGTAAACAAACTGATAGTGAAAATAAGATGGTGCACACATCTGTAGAAGGGCACAGCTGAAAGGGAAGATAATCATGAGGTGTTTTGTAAAACTACTTGTAATGATACTTTGTTTAAATGTTTTAAGCGCTCAGTGGTATTTCAATACTGCACGGGCAGTTGAACGTAAGATGATTTTCTTAACCAATGAAATGGGTGCGATAACTCAACAATACGAAGAAATTTATAATGCCTTCTGGAAATTAAATTATGTTCAAAGGCACGAAGTGAAAGCCATTTTAGAAGGGATGAGAAATCAATTGGTGTGGGAAAATGAGGATGTTTCAAATCTTAAATTAAAATCTGATTTGTTTTATAAAAAAATTGAAGAGAATCTTAGAATCAGACCCAGCTTAAGAACCGAGGTCTTGAAAAGATTACAGACTATCTCTACCTATCTTAATAGGGTGACAGTGGTTGAGCAAGTTAAAGTGGCAGCCAAATTACCGACTGAAAATCTTATAAAAGTAGCCACGGTTAAACCCAAAGAGAATATTTTATCTAAAAAGCAAGAGGTGAAAAAAGAAGTTAATGCCTATACATCGCGCAAGTTTAAGTCTGTTTTGATCATGTTACTGCTACTCGTGGCATTTGGGATAATGGTGCATAAGCTATATCTTCAGGCCAGGCGCCTTAAACAGCAAGGTCTGGATCAACTGGCCCTTGAGCAAAAATCTCTGGAGGATGCCAAACAGTTATCCGCAAAAATTGAATATTATCAAAATTTGGTGAATGGTTACCATTATAGTGGTCTAGTTATTATTTCTATTGATAGCGAGGTTGAATATCTAAGCCCCGTGATGAAAGAGTGGTTTGGGGATTCTTTGCAAATAGGTGGTAGTTGGGATGCATTTGTCACCAATAATTTCATGAAGGAAAAGGCCCTGGTCAATATATGTGGTCAATTTAAATATTTAAAGGATTTGCGTTGGGATTATTTTCTTAAATCCACATTTTGCCCAACGACGCAAAAAAGAATTTGTGAAGTAGTCAGGTATGAATCTTATGCCTTAACCCAAGTGGGAGCGGCAAGAAATAATTGGATTGGAAAAAATAGTATAAATGTTTTGAATTTGTTAGAAGAAATCATTGCCCACGAAGAAAATTTTAGCACCCAAAGATTGATTAATTTTCCTCGGTATGAGACAGCTTCTGACATTTCGATTGCTTTGGAAAAAAACAAAGCTTCGGCACTTTTTAAAAAAATCATTCGCTTGATCAGTATGATTCAGTTTTATAAAAACAATACGACCAGCGCAGACATAATGATCAAAAGAGAAAATGAAAAATACCTGTGCGAATTTCAAATCAAAAATGTCAATCTAGCAACGACAGACTTTGAGGAAACAATTATTCTCAAGGGTCAAAAAAATAGCATAGGCCAAGTGCTTAAGGAAATTGAGCACGCATGTTTACCAACTAAAGTGAGTTTGTTTGTTAAAAATATAAAAAATAACGATCAAAAGGGGCTTGTGGTCCTGGTCAATGTGAGCGATTTTGAACAATACGGGTGTGTGATTAAAAGCACACAAATAGTTGGACATGTTTAGTAAAATAATTATTCCAGGTTGTTTGATTGCTATGTTTTTAGTTTTAGTAAAAAATGTTTTTGCTTCTAATTTTCATGATACCGTTAGTTGTTCAATCGGCATGGTTAATTTATCAGTTAGGGAAAATCCTTCAGAATTGACTCAGACGGATACTACTGTGACTTCGGAAGCTGATGCAGATGCAAAGGGTGATTCTAGTAAAGTGAGTGCAACGAGTTTTGAAGCGGTATGGGATTTTAAAACCTATGCCAGCTATTCATACTTTCTAAAGGCCCAGGTCCCCTTACTGACCACTGGTGGTGCAGGTGTTTACTTGGGAGGGATCGGGGTCAATTGGTATTTTAATAAATTGGCGGTGATGTATTCCTATACCAAAAATGGCACAGACATGGTGGTTATCCCAAAGTTTCGTTATTATGCCGGGATTAATTCAGGAGTTGGTTATCTAATTTATAATACCGAGTCAGCTAAAAAAAGTGATGTGGTTTTTGATTTAGGAGTGCAAGCGGGTATTTCCTATTTGGTCGGCTCCAAATGGAATTTAAAGGGAGAAGTCGGGATGGGGCGAGCAACCGGTGCCGCCACAATCAGCACTAAAATGGGTGTCATGTTTGGAATGGTTTATTATTTATGAATTGGAAAACGCTCTTAATTATTTTGTTTTTTCAAGTTAGTTTAAATATAGCCTGCTTGGCCAGTGATATTATTATTAAAAGCGATCCTTCTGATTGTGACGTTTATATCATTGACCCAGAATCGGGCAAACAAAGCTTAGTGGGCAAAACGCCATTTAAAGGCGATGCAGATACTATTAAAAAAAGTACAAGCAACTCGAGTACTATTCAAGTTATGATTTATAAACCGGGCTTTATACCTTACAACATTGTGCTATCATTGCTTGGAGGAGTTGATATTCGTTTAAATACCACTCTCGAAGTGCAAAAAGACATTCAGTTCGTCCAAGATTATGATCTACTCGTTGCTGATTTATTCGACGTTTTAAGAATGGTGAGGCTTAAAGATTATCAGTCATCCCTACAAAAATTAGAAATGTTAGAAAGAAAATTTCCCCATTTTTCTATTATTCATGAAATGAAAGGTATGATTTTCTATTTGCAAAAAAATTTCAAAATGGCCTTGAATTTTTATAGAAAGGCCAATGGCATAAATCCTCAAAATATTGAGGCCTATAAAATGAAAACATATTTGGAAAAGAAGTTTAAAATAAGTAAGTGAGGATATGAGTTTGAAAAAAATAATTGGAATACCTTTGCTCATCATTCTTTTTATAATTGCCACCTTGGACGCATATACTGAAGATGTTAATGTTTCAATTTTACCAAGTCTTGATTGGCAGCGACAACATTTAGAGGATAAGATTGTATCCAAACTGGAAAAATTTCTAGATAGCTTGATTGCCTCCGGCCAGTACAACATTGATGTTCAAATTCTAACTTCCTCAGTTGTGACCCCCAAATTTAATGAGTCGTTAGATAAGCCGGCAGACAAAGAAAAGTCAGAAGGGACGGAAATTAAGAATCCTTTGGATAAAGAAGATAATCTAAAAAGTAAGGCAACCATTAAATTCTCGGATGCCTTGCCTGTCACCCCTCCTGAGGATTTTATTGTTTTTAATAAATTTGGATTAGAAGCACCACTGGTTGATGACTTTAACGATTTCCAACCAGACGGTAAGATTATTTTTTCTATGAATAAGGATCAATCTTCTTTTGATGCTGATGGCAGTGATGAGTACGCCCAGATGGAGGATTCAAAAGAAAGCTTAGAGGATAAAAAGTCGGTGTCACCAGTTGAGCAAGTTTGGAAGTATAACCAGGCAGTCGATATTTTTAAGAATTTGCAAAGTGTTAATATTATCATCAGAATCAGTGAATCTATTGATGAACAACTGAAAAAAACCATTGAAAAAGATGTCAAGGATATCAATTTTAATTTAGGAGAAGTTAAACCCGTTATTAATTTTGAGTATAGTGTTTTGAAAAATGATGTCAGTACCCGAGGTTTTTGGGATGTGGTTTCTTCAATCATGAATTTCTTTAGTAAGTTTGCCACTTTGCTGGGAATTATTTTAGGTGTCTTATTGCTGGGCTTTATTGGCAAACAGCTAATCTCAAAATATTTTGAATTAAATCAAGGACAGTCATCATCATCTCAAACGATCAGTGAATCAGGCAAAGATGAAGATGAAAAAAATCCCGATAACAACGGGATAGGTGGGGCAGGTGCTTTTGGTGAATCAGCTTTTGCGGGGGGGATTAACGGTGTAGATCGGTTCAAAACTTATATTAATAGCAATTTTAATGAAGCCTTGTTGCTGGTTAAGAAGTGGGTGACCGAAGATGACCCCCGCTCTAAAAAAGCTTTAAGTGCTATTGTACAACAAATGAATAATGAAGATTTGGTTAAAATATTTAGCAAACTTTCTGAAGAAGAGCGGAATACCTGGAAAACTATCATTGAGAAACCGCTTGATCTTGAAGAATTAAAGACGGCGAGCAATTATATCAGCAGTCAAATTGTCCAAAATATTATTCTACCGGGTTTTATAGACGACCCCGAGACCTACGATTTAATTTTGAAGTTGAGACCAGAACTGGTGGTCAATATGATTAAGGATGATTTAGAAATTAGCTCCTACTTGCTTAATGCTCTAAGTTTGAACTTTGTTAATCAAATACTGGCATTATGTGATGAAAAAACCAGGGATCAAGTTATCAATAGAGCAGTTTCTGTGACTTCTAAAGATGTTTTCGATAATCAGGATAAAATAAAAAGATTTGTTTCTCAGTATGTGGAAACCAATCAACTACTACCTTTTGTGGAAAGGGCCATTCAACTTGTACCAATGCTGCGACCTGAATCAGAGGATAAAATTTATCAGGTGATTGCTCAGAAAGTAAATAGACGAGTTGTCGTAGATTTGGCCTGTGAGCACCTGCCATTTGTCTTGGTTAAATCATTACCCAGACAACTATTGCGTGACATCTTAACTAACTATCCACTCAAAAGAAAAGTTAGAATGTTGTTATCAATTACGGAAGAGTTAAGAAATATTTTTATGGAAATATGTGCTCCCGAAGGCACCAAAGTAAACTATTTAATTAATTTGGAATTTGATAGAACCAAACGCGATCAAAATGAGTATGACAAAATTATTGCTGATTCCTCCGACAATATTAGGGATTTTATACTCTATGTGAGAAAAACGATTAAACAGGATAAAAATTATACCTATGAGATTAAGGCCATAGTCTCTAAATGGGCAGAGACTTTAGTGACCACGGCTGAACCACCGAGACTTGCTATCGTGGATAAGGATGTGGCTTAAAGTTAGTTGAAATCCAAATGATATAGTTTCTTGGAAAGATTATCCCACCGGGTTTTATATTTATCCGTGGATAATAAAAATTGGTTGTGCTTTTCAAAAACCAGCATATCCTTTTTTAAGGATTCAAATTTATACTTGAAATAAACTTTGATAACCGGAAGCGAGATGATTTGAATAAATCGCAGACTTTGCCTGTTAATGCCATAATTGTTCATATAATCAACTAGTATACTGAGATTTTCGTAATATAAAAATTCTAGAATAGTGTTTTGCATGGGATGTTTATTATAGTAGAGGTCACGTTCATACATTTTTTGATTGCTTTGAAAAATGAGTATGAAGTCTATGGGGAAAGCTTTGGCCGCAAGTTTGGGAATGTTTTTTCTAAAACATTCCGTGAAAGAAATATCCAAAGGAGATGTTGGGCAGGTAGACCTAATGTGGCTGTCGCTATAAAATGTTAACATTTTTTGGGTAGGGGTTTTAAACATTAAAAAGTAAAAAGTTAGGCCAGCGAAAGTAAAAAGGAAAAAAACGAGTAAGAATTTTAGTGTTTTGGGTAGAAAGTTATTCATTAAAATATATTCCAAAGCCAAATTTAATTTTTTGGGTGGGTTCACTTGATTCAATGACTTTAATGACCACTCTGCGGTTGAATTCGTTGTTTTCTTCAATGGGTTTACCTGTAGAATCCGTTGTTGCGAGGGCCGGTTCGGAATCACCTTTGGAGAGAGCAACCATGCTAAGCGGATTAAATCCCAGATATTCAAAACGCGAAAGCACTCGTGTGGCCCTCATTCCTCCAAGATCCCATGCTGAATTTAAGTTTTTATTTTCCTTATGTTCAAAAGGATCAGCATGACCTTCAATCACTACTTTATAGTTGGGGTCTTTGGTTCGGATGATATCAATAAGAGTATCGAGTTGAGGTAAGATTGATTGATCAATATCGTATGAGCCTTTTTTATAAATAACACTTCCTGAAAAAGTGATGATAGTTTCTGAGTCAGAAGTGGTTATTTTAGTTTTTTTCATGATGTTGGGATGTTTGGCAATTTCCTCAGTCAGCTCAGTAAGTTTATCCTTGGATGGTTTGTATTTTCCCTCATTGAATGCCTTGGAAAGTTCCTGGGCCTTCTTGTCAAATCCCACCGGGTCATAATTGGCAAAGGCCATCATTAAAATAAAAAAACATGCGATCAAAGTCATCATGTCGGCATAACTGATCAGCCATTCCTCTGAATTATCTTGCTCTTGGGATTCAGATTCGAGTTTGAGTTTATTTTTTTCTTCAATCATTTAATTATCTCTTAGCTTAAACATTAAGTGACAGATCTCCAATCCAATCGATCCTTGGGTAACAGAAAAGAATTAAGATCTTCTGCGACGAGCACGGGGTTGGATTTATCCATAATGTGTCGGATTCCTTCTAAAATAATTTTATTCTTTAATTCCAAAACAGATGTCATGGCGAGCAGATTTTCCGACACCGGAATGATAATTAAATTAGCAATGGCCACTCCATAAAGGGTAGTGATCAGACACACTCCCATGGCCGGACCAATAATTTTCATGGCCTCAGCGCCAGTTCCTAGATTGGCTAAAAGTACAATCATACCAATGGTGGTACCCATCATACCAAATGCAGGTGGAAATTTACTCAGAGAGCGAATTTTTTGAGCATCTTGCTTTCTTAGATGATTCATTTGTAATGCTCTTTGTTCAAGTACAATAAAAGATTTGTCTTTATCCAAAATACCATCTGCAATAAGTTGCATAGCTTCTTTTAAAAAGGGATCTTCGGCCCGAGTTAACAGACCTTCGATGGACTCTCCTGAACGGTGAGATTCACATATTTGCATAATGTTTTTAATAATTTTTTTTATATCAACACTGGATTTACTTAAAAATTGAAAAATAAAAACTTTAAAAAGACTGCCGATTTTATTGAGTTGAAAAGCTACCGAGGTGGCGGCAAAAATCCCTCCCAGTACGATAAACGCGCTGGGACCATCCAAGAATATCGCCAAATTGGGCGAGGATAATTTAAGACCTACCAGAAAAACAAAAGTAGAAATAATGAGACCAATTATAGAGAAAATATTCACGTGGTTACCTCTATATAATTATTAAAAATAAAATTATTAATCATTTATTTCTTCGGGATTAATCGATAATTGTTTAACATATTTATTTCATTGAACGATATAAGCAATGTGCAACCTAACTGCCAAAAATCTGTTGCTAAAAAGAATGAAAATGAAATTGCAAGAGAAAATAACTCCAATAATTAAGTGCTAACTGATCGTATTTAGGGAGGTTATAATTTTTATTATTCCCGACCAATAAGGTGCGATAATAAGTCTTTAAGTTTATTGGTTTATATTACGAAAAGCATACGTATAGGTATTAGGAGGACGTTTGTTGAATATTTTTCGTTTGCTTAACCAAGCGTGTTTACCATTGTTGTTGATGTTCATATTGCTATGTTCATGCGTTGGTGTTATCGAAGATAAAAATCCTAGTACGACCAAAGGCACTGTTGCAACCCCTTTACCGATGTTGTTTGATGGCATTGTATCCGCAAGGCCAATTGCCAACGATAAAGTCGAAGTTTTCTTCTACCCGGCTTCGGGTTTGGCATCTGATGTTACTTATCTGGTTAATTACGATGGCGTTTCCCAACCAGTGGCCTTTCCTGGAGAAGTCTTACACACAGATTATCGCGGACTCATAAAAGTTAGGATCGACGGGTTGCAGATGGACACCCTTTATAGTTTTAATGTACAGGCTAAGGATCTTTTAGGTTTTGCCAGTACCAACGATCTCACTTTTACCGTCAAGACTTTTTCAAATATTACCGCAAATTTTCAAGGGGTAGGGGATGTCGATAATCTTTCAGGTGCTGATGGCAGAAATGCTTTATTAGTAAAATGGGCCGCAGCAGAAGTGCAAGGTAGCAGTTTTGTGCCTAAGGAAATTGATCCTACTCAATATGAAATTGTCCTGATTAATTCGGACCTGGCAACTCCAGAGGCATTTGATGATCCAAGTTTTGTCGAGCCTGCCAGAAAAGTGGTTTATGCAGCTGCTGATAAAATCTATTCTCAAGTCAACGGGCTTTTGCCGGGTAAAAAGTATTATGTGAGAGTCCAGGCCATTCATTACGGTTATTCCTTATATGGTTCTGACCCTGATTATAAAAGGGATGCCAATTCAAACTATTTTGAACTTGAAACTCTCGGAGATTCAATGTCGTCACTGGTGGTTGACTTGGATTCCTTTGATGTGAATAACGCTGCTGGAGCCGCTGGGCTTACTACCTTTATTCTTGGATGGGAGAAGGCGCAAGGAGCTTTTTCTCATTACCGAGTCTATTACACTAAAGTGGGTGCATCAGTAGATTGGAATATTTTTAGATTGACTAAGAATACCGTCTGTAAAGATTTTGAAGATAATTATTATTGCAAATTGATAGATTATACGTCGAATTCCACTTTAATCAGCGGACTTGAACCGTACTCAGATTATCACATTTATCTAGTGATTTGCGGGGATGTTGATTGTTCCTCTAGTCAGATGTTGGAATATACCAGCCACAATCCTTATAGGACGGAACCTCAATTGGCCAGGTTTGAAGGAATCATGGAGATAAAAAAAGCTATGTATTTTTGGGCGCTCGATGAATTATATTTGGAGTATGATCCGCCAGATTTGTCATCTGGGGTTATGGACGGACTTTTGGTAGAAATGAAAGCAAGGGCCGAAGGGCCTTCTGCAGATACCTTTTTGAATCATCCAACCACGGTCAATAATACCGTTTATACTATCCCAATTTTTGATTTTCAAATTGATACTAAAGTGGCGGTCAGAGGGATTGACCCTTATAGTCCTGAACAATATTGTTTCTCGCTGGTTCCCTATACATGGGAACTCGGCACCGTTATAGAACATCGAGAAGGAGAAGTTATTAAATGTGTGGTGGCAGAGATTAATACTCCCACCGCCATAGAGTTTGAAGGAATTGAAAATGTGGTCTATGATGCCAATACTCAATCTGTAAATCTAATCTGGCAAACACCTTCCGGTGGGGTTTATGACAAATTTGTAGTCTATGCAAAAGTTGGTAGTGATGTTTCTAACTTTTTTTCCGAGGCAGTAGCGGGCAATCCCAGTTATTATAAATTTTATGTTCCTTATGGCGAAAATAGCTATACTTTCCCACTTTTACCCATAGGCACTTACAGCTTTGGCGTACTGGCGTATTTTGAGGGGGCAGATAGTTATTCAGAATTTAATACTAATTTAAGAGTTCAAACGGTCGTAGCACCCTAATGAGGAGTATTACTAGATGATCAAAAGTTTTTGGGGGTCTTTAATACTGGTTATATTTATTTGTTCCTGTGTGGGAACAATTGAAGACAAAAATCCTCAAGTGACCAAGAGTGCCGCCACCAATTCAGCTATTGTTTCATTTAGTGGTATCACGAAGGTGATCCCTGTTTCCCATGATAAAGTTGAAGTATATTTTAATCCAGCACCAGGTAGTCAGATTAATTACACCTACCAAATTTACGTTAATAATAGCGATAATCCGATTAAGGTAAAAGGGAACAACGTGGAAGTTAATCAAGGTGGTGAAATGGTGTACACGGTATCTGGATTGACAGTCAATACTATGTACTCATTTGCAGTGGGAGTCGTGGATGGGACGACCGGAGAAGAGAGTAATAATAATAGAGTGCTTTATGCGACTACCTTTGCCAATTATACTGCAGATTTTTCTGGCATTACGGCGGTAACCCTTAAAGCAGGTGAAGCTGGGAAAAATACAGTGGTAGTCCAATGGATTCCAGCAACGATACTTGGTACTTTATTTAATCCAAGGGCCAATGATCCGGTGGCTTACGAAATAAGATATCTGGCAGCCACCAGCGGATATCCCAATGATTTAATCACTAATACTAATGCGGCCATAGAGAGATTCCAACTACCAGCTTCACTTCCCCCGGTTCCTCTACTTAGTTCTGAACGAGAAAGGGAAGTGAGTGGATTGGTTCCGGGAACCAGATATTATTTTATGGTTAGATGTATTCATAAAGCTTATGTGGATTTTGGAAGCGATGTTGCTTATTTGTCTGAAAAAAATAATCGGATCCTTTCCATCACCACTTTAAATGATACCGAAAGTCTTTTTGATTGGAATATTGACTCTATTTCATTGGATATTCCAGAGGGAGAAAATGGACTTACCAAGATTGACGCAAGATGGACTGCGGCTACTGGTACCTTTGCGAATTATCGATTATATTATCTTAAAGTAGGCGATCCCAACGAAAATCCTATTGATGTAGAAGCCAATGCTCCTGATTTAGATGCTTTGAAAATTGATGAATTGAATGGATTAAGTGAATATGAATCCATTGATGCCTCCGATACTTATAACCGAGTCATTAACTTAACTAGCTATGCGTATTACAAATTAACGGTGGTGGCATGTAAAACTTTTGTATGCGGAGATGGAGCGCGTTTAATTGGGAGTAGTAAATTTTTTAGAGTTATTCCAAGAGTGGCTCCCTATTCTGGACTATTAAGGATCAATAACCCCGCTAGTTTCACTTCCTTAAATGAATTGACGGTGGATTTTGAAGCGCCGGTTATTTCCGCAGGATATATAACTCAGCTTAAACTATATTGTTTAGAAAATCAGACGGATAACGATCCGGTGGAGTTGGTATATAATGTTGCCAGTCCTAGCCCAAAACTCAATTGTAATGGATTAATCAGGTTAACAGAAAATCCTGTGACTTTTGCCGGATATGGATCTTTTACCAGTATGGTTATTCAAGGCAATTTCTTTCCTGTTGGGCAAACCACTAGTGATAAGACCTATTGCCTTGGTGCACTTCCCTTTGTGGGGAGCGCTGATTATCAAAGTAACCTTGATTTTAGTTCGATGATTATTAAGTGCAAGACTCCGCAAATTAAAGTGCCTTCTGCATTAGAATTTCAAGGTGCCACTAACGGTTGTATGACGGGAGCAAATTATATTGATGTTAATTGGATATTACCCACGGGAGGAATTTTTACGCATTTTTCAGTGTTTTGGAAAGTGGATAATGGAACACCTTTTAAATTAACCGATGCTATAGCGGGAAATGCCAGTTATACTGTGATCGATGGACTCGCACCCACGGTTACCACCTATAGAATCAACAATCTTATTCCTGGAACCAAAATTCAATACGGTGTTTTAGCTTATATAGATGGAGTACCCAAATTATATAGTGAGCTGAATGCTGGTGTTCAATCATGTTTAATACCTCTTCCAACGCCTAAGTTTTTAGAGTGGGTGGATGTGCTCGCTGTAGGGCCAAAAGCTGATGGCCGGCTTGGAAGAGCTAATGTTGTGGGAACAAAATCGTACCTTTTAGAGACCTTAAATAGTTATGGACAGCCGATAGAAGTAGATGTCACTGATTTAACTGCAGAGAATTATTTACCCAAGGCAGATTTTATTAATCAATTTGGGGATATTTTGGGATCGTCTTTGTTTAATGGAGTTTACGGGAGTTATAATAATAATCCTGCTTCGACAGAGAAACATCAGTATTCCAATTCAGGGATTATTAAGTTTACATGGAAAGATGTGGAATTTGATGGTGGAACAGCAACCTTAAATGATTTTATAAATTTGTATGAAACTCCTACCACCAAACAAAATAGAAAGTATGGGTATAAAGTTTATCGTTCTGATGATGGTTTAGTCAGTTGGGTTGAACTAACCAATAGTGATCATGCTTTTCAGACCATTACCAACAGTGGACTGGTACAGCCTAGCGATTATTCGGAAAGGCCAAGACCTAATGAACCAATCAATACCTTTAAGGCCATAACCTTTACTGACTACTCCGTAAAATTTGCTGGTACCGACGGCCTTAAAAATCGTGCCCGAGTGTATTATTATAAAGTGGTTCCGGTATTCAATCGTATTGGATTAAAGTATGAAGGAGAAGATGAAAATCCCCAACATATAATTAAAATTGTTTTACCACCAGAAAATATGGCATTTATTCACAGGATCATTGCCAACCGACAAGTCTGTCAGGAACTAGGAAAGACGTACAGTACGGATATGTCAGAATTTTATACATGTGATTGGAATGGGGTTGGCTCTAGATCACTAGGCGTGCCATGGGTAGCGGGGGAAACCATCTATGATTTTGGTGCAGATCTTTTAATGGATCGTTTTGAACTAGGATGTAATTATACCAGAGGGGATTATTCCAATGCCGATAGTTATTTTACTTCGGCAGGGTTTGATTTTAAAGGGACTTCAGACGGTGGTGGTTTATTTAAAGGATGCTTAATTAGAGCAGAGAGCTCAAGTTCGCAAATTCAATCTGGGGCCAATCATCCTGCGGTAGGCAGCAGCTATGCAAATCCCTATCAATATAGAGTAGGAGATTGTCTAGGAACCAGTATGGCCCGGATATCTCCAAATACCATAGCCTGTGCAGACCCCTCCAGAGCACGCTTGAATACTTATTTAATACCTGGATTAAGTAACGCTGATGGGTTGGATGACTGTACGAGTGTCGATCACTTGGCAATAAATTACTTTAATATTTATGCCGGATTGGAAGCTAATAAATACTCTCAACATGTTGCCCAGAGCGAACATGCCGCGGTCTTTTATAATCGCGCAGATTTAATTGCTCATGAATGGACTAATGGAGCTCCTTTTTATAGGGCCTCTGGGGGAGATGGCATTAATAATTTAAATCTAACTGCTTCGCAAGGAGGATTTCCTTCAAGTTGTATGATTAACCTTCCAGTACAAGATTCGACTTCTACTCCTGAGGGTGATGGACGATTAAAACCCAGATGGATACCCATAGATCAATTAGATAAATTGGTTTATGACAGGTCGGGAGCCAGTCAGGCCAGTTTTAACATATTAACTTCGACCTTGGGGCAGGTTCATAGTCTTAGTCAGTTCTTTGATGGTACTAAAAACGCTTTACCACCTCTTAGCTATCGAACTTCTTATAATGGACGTTATGATGATAATACTCCGCTAGCTAGAATATTCTCCAGCAACGATGCTAAATTACCGGCCTTGGATTCGATTAGCCATGAACAGGCTAATCGAATTTGTCAAACTTACGAATTATCTGTTGGTATTTATGATCAAGATACGGATAACTTTGTTCCAACCGAAGATAATCTCCGCAAGAGATTAATGAGAAGAACTGAAGGTTTAGTAGCTAATGCATTTCCTAAAGAGTTTGATGATGTAAAAATTAATAATATTGAAAGTGGTACCAATTTGGAAAATCCTAAAACGGCGGGAATTGTTTTTAATGGGAGTTGTAATTCCTTTGAAAGGGCCATTGAGGATGGACAGTTGGATTTTGACACACGTTCAGGTGAATTGATGGGAACCCGTTTACCATCGAGCTATAATGGTAGTGCGGTATCTCCTGCCAGACCTGAGTTTATCACTTCCAGTGGTTTTTATGACCCCAATTCTCAAAATATGAATACTCAGGTTTGTACTAGCCGTTATGGAGTGCATGATCTAGTGGGCAATTCAGAGGAATACTCTTCGGAAAAATTGTTTTGTGATTTTAGTGGAGAAACCTTTTATCTGGGTCAAGAGAATATGGTGAGTAATTCTATTCTTTACAATAACTCTAATATGTATGATGGGAATATTTATAAAGCCTGGGTGTTAAGTGATCCCAATACCGGTAAATGTTCCATGGTGGAAGAGGGATCGGCGAGAACCGGAATGTTTTCTAGCGACGGTATTATGAATATAATCTTTAATGTTTTTGGTAATGTGAATACCAATATGATTTTAGCGCAAAATCTTTTTGATCAAAATAATGTTTCTTACCTTAGAAATGGCGACGGATACTTTATGGATTTTGGTCAAAATAGATTGGGATCGCCAATCTCCATCAATGATACTTTAGCACTAACGTTTGATTCCGTAGTGGTAAGCAGATCAAAAGGGGGAGCCGATCCAAGAAGAGGGAAATATTTTAGTCCAATTTTTGGAATGCCTCTAGAATGTGATGGGCTGGCTTGCAATACTACAACAGATAATAAATCAATCACCACCACTGAATTTAGAACCTTAACCGGAGAAGCTGCGAGTAGTTTTGTGATAGCCAGTTATCCAACCGGTAATGGACAAATTATTTCCGATGGCATGTCGGAAATAACTGAATATGTGGAAGGTAGATCCCCTGATACGTATGATTATCAATATAATTATATAACTTCAATATACCCCTTAGGTGATGGTACTGGTGCTAATAGTTATTATACCTATTATAGTGAAGTTAATGGCGGTTTCTTGAAATCATCCCAAATTGCGGATGGAACGGTGGCAAAAGATGCTCATTGGCGAGTCCAAAGACAACAGCCCCTTGCGATTAGAAATTTTGGCGGATCAAGATTTAATGGCACCGGTAGATATGCGGCAAATATTCAGGGACTAAGTGAGTATTATCAAAGATACAAGGAAGTAGGTACCAGGTGCGCAGTTAGATTAAATGAACAAAGGCCATAACTATGAAAAGAGTTTTACTGTTTACAGCAATTCTTTTACTAAACATAGCCTGCGTTAAAGAGCAGGAGGCGGATAATACCAATAAGACGGGGGTGGATATCCGTTCGTCTGGCATTTTGAATAATGTTACGATGGAAGTTGTGGGTGGTTTGGATAGAGGTGAATTTACCTTAGGTAGTGATGCTGAAATTATAACCATTAATGTTACAAATAATACCAAATATGAAATAACTGACTTGGTACTTAATATAGACGAACAATCCTATGCGGGTATGAAATTTAATCCAGACGAAAATGGTTACATCGCATCGCCTGGTTATACTGGGGATTGTCAAAACACCTTAGCTGCGAACTCAGCCTGTACATACAAGGTTCACAACCAACCGACGATTGCTGGTGATTTAACCCAAAATATCACTTTAAATTATGTCAATTTAATTAGAGCAGAAAGTATATCGGTGGTTTTAAGCGTATTATCTGGAAACCCGGCATCGCTTATATTTACTTCGGAAAAGATTAATTATACTTTCGGTATTGTTGAACGGACGGAACCCATTACGTATAGGGAGATTTTACAAGTAAAAAACACCGGCGATCTTTCGGCTAAAAATATTCAAACAACTTTAATCAACACGCCCAATTCTGGGGCGTATACGATTGTTAATAATTCATGTCCACTCAATTTAGGAAAAAATCAAACTTGTTTATTAGAAGTTGAATTTGAACCTAAAAATTATGATGCCACTGCTCCTGATGGTGACGAGGAGATAAATTATACCAGCAATTTAAAAATGATTTATTTCAGGAATTCGTGGGGAGATCAAGGAATGCTTAATGCCTATTTTACTACGTTAGCAACCACTATCGAAGGTAAAATGAGAACCGGTGGCCTTGAGTATGTTGAGTTTGAAAAAATAGTAGTAGGAAATATTGCTACCCAAATGATCAAGGTGCAAAACAAAGGATATAAGGAGTCGATTTTACATAAATTAGATTTTCTTAATAGCTCTGGAACCGTCGTTGCCAGTTGTGTGAAAGCGGTAACTGGCACTTCCATGGCCTGTCGAGATCCCCAGGATGTCACTAATCCTATGGCCCTCGTGCCATTAAATATGTTTCCTTTTAAAGTAGTGGACGTAAAAAATTGTTTCGACCTTTATGAGAAAATGGATTATACGAGAGATTTGGATGGTTTTATTAGTGATTCAACAATTCGGGAAGTGGTCGGAGTTGATGGTAATCTTCCTGGAGAATCATGTTTTTTTGAAATCACTTTTCATCCTAGCGTATTGTTTTCAAGCGATGGTAACTTTAATGATTGGAAAATACGTCTGGTATATGATTCCACTTGGAAAAATAATATAGTTTTTTATGGAGAAGATTCTGTTGATCCAACCAACTTTACGTTTACTCATGCAGAATATCTTTCTGCCGCCAAACTTTCCGTCAGTGAATTTCAATTAGATAATTCGCCTTATCCTAATATAGACCCTGATGATGATAGTATGTTTTTATATGATCTTGGTAGGGTAGCTCTTTTATCCAATTCCACTTACAAACAGCCGCTAACCGTCAGAGTGAAAAATCTGGGTGGCTATTATGCGGAAATATTAAGTGTAAAAGACGGAGCAACTGTGCCATTTACTTTTACGGAAACTTCGTCGGATCTTAATACTTATTATCTCGCTGCCTCTCATAGTGGGTGCACCTATTTAAGTGAAAATGGAGGTCAGTGTGATCTAAGAATGTCGCTTGCCCCTATCGCTAGTGCCAATCCTGATCCCCTCCTGGCGGAAAATGAAGAAAATTCTAGTATGTACGATGTGGCAGGTGCTTATCCTAATAGGTATAAAAAATTTATTATTACTTACAACGATGGTGTTATGTACGAAGATGACATGACCCCTAGAATTCCAAGAGTGTTAGAGATTTGGAGCCGTTCACTTCTGGTGAGAAAAGGTTATCTGGTCTTTGAAGATACCAATCCCAATATGGCCCAAAATCTGCGTTATACCTCCGGGGACACCCGTTTTTTTAATGTTAAATTAAAAAACATCGGAACCGGTGGGATACCCTATATTTCCTTAAGACCGGGATACGCTTTAGAGGGTACCGTGGAAAAAAGTACCAACCTTGCTTATCCTTACGAAATTGTAAATAGGTTTGGCCCTGAAGGTGGTGCTGATAAAGATTGTTTTGATTTTATGGTATTTAATGAAGCCGTACCAGCAGGAGTTCCTCCTGGCACTAATGCCCCCGCAGTATTGAGTGCTGGTGAAAATTGTAGTTTAATGGTGAAGATGCGACTTAGAAATGTCGATCGTAAACTGGTTACTGATTATAATGTGGCCTTTCCAGAGTGGGAAAGATTTTTCAGTGTCCCCGATAATAATACCAGCGACGCTTGGGAGTTTATAAATTATCAAACTAGTAACAAAATAATTAGTTTAAGATTTTACGATGGTGATGGTATCGCTGATCCAAGTAACGGCTATGTTCCGACGCTAGAAGGATATGGAAATTATTATCTTATTGGTGGTGGATTGAATGGATCATATTCCATCGGGGCGATTTTTTCCATTCAGGCTAAATTGATACCCAGTAGTCCTCTTCCGGTAGTCAGTGGTGTTTTATATCGTCCACCTGTAGTGCTTCCTGGTATTGCCTTATTACCTCAAGAGTGGGGTAGCCCGATAGGTGCCGCTGGCGTAGGAGAGCAATGGATGGATCTAAGTAAAGGTGTTGGGATTGCACCTGGAACTCACTGGCAAATATCCAAGAATTATGTGAATGCAAATTTTAAGGACCCGCAATATGATTATATTTTCTATGCGGGAGCATTTAAAGAGGGAGAAGGCCCTTATACGGGGCAGTTAAATATTAAAAATGCCGGTGGCGTTACCGCTACCAATATGGTGGTGGGGCTTTCTGGCGATCCAGAAATATCGTTAGTGGGAACCAATAATAACTTTCTAGCATCACTTGGGCAGCAGGTTATTCGATTTGAATTTAATCCGACTACCTCAGGGGTGTATCAAACAATTTATACTATAAGTTATAAAAACCAAAGAAAGGATTTAACTGACGAAGATAATTTAATCTATGCCGATGTTACCACTGAATTAAAAGTGTTAGTCATATTTGAAGCCGTCGCAAATACGGCACCCGATTTGGCTTTAAGCTCTCAAGATTATTTAGTGGAGTATGATGCTTTTGCTACTCCTCATTTTACTGAAACCATAATGCCTGGACAACAGAATTACAATCTACTGGTCAATAATGCAGATCCCGCCAGTTTTGCGCGATTTAAGGCCATTAGAAAATCGGTAGTCTATGCGAAAAAGATATTTACCGTTGAAAATACTAGTCCAGAAGTTATCTATGATTTAACTTTTTCTATAAAACAATCGTTGGTATCGTATGAATTGGCAAATACGTATTCTGGTCAGGGATATTCTATATCTTCAAATAATTGCTTAGGTGCAAATTTAAATCCTGGCGAAACTTGTACCTTTGAAATAAAACTTTTGGCCGGTGAATTTGAACCTTTGACCAATACCAAATTTGGAATTCTTACTTATGAAATAGCCAGTGATCGATATATTTCCAAGGGATTTGAAATACACTTTGAAGCCTCTGATCCAGCGATATTAAAGCTAGCGGGTGTCAATTCGCTTAGTGTCCTTGATCAATTTGGTAATGTTATTGAGGGAAGTTACCCACTGGATCTGGGGTATTATACCCAAACCCACGTGATCATTTCTAATTTTCCAGTTCAACTGGCCATTAAAGATAATCTGCAAATAGATAATTTATCTACCGAAAAGGCCAGTTTTCTGGCCCAGTACCGGGAATACGTGGGTAATCCTACTGCAGTCATTGGTGCTGGTACTATGCATGTAATTTATAACTCGGGTGGGAAGATGATTGAAGCCAATCGTGCTTGTATGTACGGAGATGATGAGGGATCAGGGCTTGATCCAGCTAAATGGGGCTTTAATATGGGCTCTTTGCAAAAATGTAAGATCAAACTAAGTTATAGTTTTACCGATCAGTATTTGGGTAAGCAGATTAAAACTTCGGAAAATATTATCAGACTCAAGTATTATAACAACGAACGGTCTTCTACTAATTTCATATATTTTCACGTTAGAGGTTTTGTAGAACCTAATCGTTCAGTAGTGGTTGCTACAGATATTGCAAACGTCTATTCAGCTAGCAATGGAACAGTTTACTTTGAATGGCAAGATTTCACTCCAACTACTTCTAGCTGGGGACTAATTGATGGTTACCGGGTATTTTATTCGAAAAACCCCAATAGTCTTAATAATATTTATGAAACTTTAGGTTTAACTTACGTAGATACGTTAGATAATTCGGTCACGCTAAATGGGCTTACTCCGGGGGCGTATTATTATTTTGTGATTGTCGGCAAAAGATCTACTAATGGGAAGAGTTATCTTTCTATGAGTAATTTAACTAGAAAAGAATTAATTGTTCCTCCAGCTAATACATTCTACAATTATCCGCAAAAAGTTGTGGTGGATAAGTATATGGGAGCTGACTTTGGTAAAAAAAGCGTATGTGTAAGTAAATGTTCTAGTAAATATTTGCTTCTTAGCAAAAATGGTGTGCTTGTGCAAAGGCCAAAGTATTTGATTAATAGCGCGGTTTTTTCATTGATTGACGCTGATCCGGATAACAGCACTTACCCGTATCAAGCCGTACCTCATTGGCTCAGTGATCTTCCTGTAGATATAGCGCCAATCTTTGCCCCTACATTTGATTGTACAGTTATGATCGGCACTAATGAAGATAACACTAAATTTTATCAAAAAGTGTGTAACACTTGTGCCTGTAATGTTCTGTCGGTGAGAGAGGGTGGAGATGGCATCGATTTGCCATACGGTGCTACCACTTACTCTGAAGGCGAGAACGCAGTTGGGGCCTATCGATGTTATATTAAGCAAAACTAACTTGGGCTAGATATTCATTAAGTTGAGAGACGTCTATCTTTTACAGATAAATTTATATTGGTACAAGCCACCCTCGGCTTGTCCTTCTACGCGGGCAATTCCACCGATACTACCATCATAAAGTTGTTTTCCACCGCTAATTAAAACCTCTTCTAGCAGAAGACTATGACCAAATTTTACGAATTTAATAGCACCTAGGGATATGTATGTAGGGTTGAGAATACCTCCCAGCTTTTCATCCCAGGTCACTTCAAGAATATCGGCTTTGGCCACTTTATCATTGACTTCTACATTCATCGTTCCTTTAATATTTTCGTATCCGTTCCAATAGTAACTAAAACATTGATAGGAATATTCTCTAGCAAAAACTGACGCAGTGACTAGCAATGCACATATAATCATCACAAGATGTTTCATAATTAATCCTTAGGACCTGGTATCCAATGTTTGTATAAGGCACATTCGTTAATATAACGGGAACATAATCCACACGGGGATGTCGCACAACTCACTCTGTAAAAATGGTCATTTTTAACACAGCCCGATACGTACTGGCTTACACTTTTGTCTGCTTTTTGATCAATCTTGTAGAAATTTTAAAAAAACAATTTTGATTTCAATACATTTATTCAGTGATACTGTCCGGCATAACTTTCAGCCACAGGTTAGCTTATGAGCACAAAAAATCGCATTGAAATAAAAAACAATCAACTTTTTATTAATCATCAAAAGCAACCCCAACTTTATGGTGCCGAATTACAATATTTTCGTTTAAGAGCGGGATATGGCAGAAATA